>Ga0209223_10000081_pt1 | contig 104140 bp, 76 predicted proteins | sample COG_06_FD_184750 | JGI IMG/M metagenome (GOLD analysis project Ga0209223, IMG submission 184750) | Pelagic Microbial community sample from North Sea - COGITO 998_met_06 (SPAdes) (version 2) | ecosystem: Environmental > Aquatic > Marine > Neritic zone/Coastal water | place: Helgoland, sampling... | reverse complement strand
ATATATACAGTGGTATAATAACAAAAGAATACATCAATATTTAAATTATTTAACTCCTTTAGAAATGGAGACAAAATTAAAAAATCCTAAAAATAAACGAGCTGCCTAAAATTGTAACATTTTTTGTGGGTATACCAATCTTATGGCAGTCAAATAAAACTCATAGGATTGTTTTTTTTAAGTGTAAATCTAAGATTTAATACACAAGCTACAAAGGAATATTTATGGTTATCCTAGTTCCTTCACCAATGGTAGAATTTATAAACAAACGACCATTTACATAATTAACACGCTCACGCATAAAGAACAAGCCCATACCTAGACCTTTTTCAGAATTGATCATCTGATTGGTATCAAAACCATTTCCATTATCATCAATCATGATACTCAAAAGATCTTTGGTATGTGTTACAGAAACTAAAACATAGGTAGAATCAGCATATTTCAAAGCGTTATTTGTTGCTTCTTGTGCAACCCGATATAGGTTCGTTTCTGTTAAGGAATCAAAGCGTTCGTTAAAATCAGTCTTATTTTCAAATAATATATTTTTACCTGAAAGCTTAGATATTTCCTGAGTCATTTTACGCAAAGCAGGAGCAATCCCATGATCAATTAATTCCGGAGGAGTCAAACTAAAAGTTACTGCTCTAACATCTTTAATCAACTGTCCGAATACAACCTTTAAATCAGCTAATTTCTCTTCTGCCTTTTCAGGGTTCTCCAAGTTAACGGATTCTACACTAAACTTCAATGCCGTCAGTATCTGACCTATTCCGTCATGTATATCTTTCGCAATTCTCTTTCTTTCTCCTTCTTGCGCTTCAACAATCTGACTAGCTTGATCTTTTTGAAGCTGTACTTTACTTTCGTAGTCTTCTTGCTTTATTCTATCTATTTCCTCTTGCGTTTCCTTTCTTTCAGTAATATCATTTCCAAGAATAAATAAACTTTGCTTTCCATTGGCTCTATTCATAGGAATCACAGAGATCTCCATCCACAAAATCTCACCCGTTTTAGAAGTAAGTTCCACCTCCCCCATCCAACTTTTCTGGCGAGTTGTTAAAAAAACATCTTTTAATTTTTGTTGTTGCCCTTCCTTTTGAGTCAATAACAATTCAATAGAACCTCGAATATCATTTTTTTCCAATTTTAATAAATCAGAAAACTTTTTACTCATATAAAGAATCGTCCCGTCCAATTTTGTACTGGCAAATAGCGCTGCATTATCCACTACAAAATTCAAACTTTCAAGTTCTTGATAAGCAATTTCTTTCAATTCATATTGCTCTTTCAACTCAGCAATTTGCTCTTTGTTATGAATATTGGACTTGATAAGAATTTGAATAATTTTTTGAAAATACTGTTTGACAAACACAAGAATAATCAATACAAAGAATATCACAGCCAATAGGGATAATGAAAATTCTACTTGAAAAAAATTCAAAAGTATATACAGAAACACTGGCAATCCTGCCAATAACAGAAAAGACCTTATCAAAAGTCTTTTTAAAAGTAAAGGGATATTTGTGTATTCAATTTTATTCTTCTGCATTTTGCAAAAGTATAAAAAAAGAACACAACTCTATTTATGTTACTACTAATTGAAGAACTACTTATAAACCAAGTGCTTTTTTTACTAGCGATAAACCTAGATCAGAATAGGTCAATTGTAGTGCAGCATCATGTCCTTTTTCCGACATTTTTTTCCAAGTTTTCTGAACTATATCAACAATTTTCTCTTCAGAATGTTTTTCTATAAATGGATCAAAATAAAACTGTAAAAACACCAAACAAATAACATCCTCTATTGTTTGAGTGTCTTCATTTCTTTTCAATTGTTTTTTCTGTAACAAAAAAGAAACTTTGTCCTGTACATCTTTATCATAGCCCACAGTTGCTAAAATTTCTGAAGCCTTTTGTGCATGAAATTTTTTCAATTCCGTTCTCCACTTCAAATAACCCGGTCTATTCATTTCATAAGAATCTCTAGGAATTTCCCAGCGACAAATATGCTGACAACGCGCTGCCAATTGCACCTCTTCTGAAGCTTCAGCATCAAATCCTTCTAACATGGCAGTCATTCGCTCTCCATACAAAACTTCTTTAGGATATTCTTTTCCTTCCCAAGTTTCTTTATTCGGATCTTCACTATTTGCTAAATCAAATAATTTTATTGCTTCTTGAAATTGTGCTGCTGCCATAGTTATAAAAATTGAAAAGATCCAACACATGGGTGCTGAATCTTTTACAAAAATAAAATTAATTTAGATCTTATTGGTGTTTTAAAACAAAAAATCTTAGGCTAATTATCTATTCAGAAAATCCTAAATACACAAATCCATCTTCAACTTTCACAGGATAAACTGCAATCGCGTCTAAATCGCCATTTAAATTCTCTCCATTATCCAAAGAGAATGTTTTTTTATGCAAAGGACAAGCTACTTTCGGCGTCCCACAGTCGTCTCCAATCATCCCTCTAGAAAGTACCATTTCCATTTTATGAGGACATAAATTCTGACAAGCATACCATTTACTTTCTCTTGTGAAATTAAATACGGCAATTTGCTTATCCTTGTATTTTACGCAGGCACCTCCGTTTTCAGGAAATTTAGATACTGAAGCTGCTTTAAACCAAACTTTTACTTCATCAACGTTAGTTGTAAAATACTTTTCTAATACTGCTGACATAATTTTTATTTTTTACCCCTATTTGGGATTAATTACTTTATACTCTTTAATACATTCTTTTGACTCTGCTTTATAAGAGGATCACAATTCAAAAACAACCTAAATTATCAAAAGTTTGCTTTTGAATTATTGTGCTCCTCCATTCATAGAAATCAAACTATCTTTATGCATTCCACAATTCAGGCATTTTTTGCTCTCTTAGAGGAACGAAATTTAAATTTTCGTCAATTTCCTCAGAGTTTACAAAATGACTATACCTATTTTGTATTTCAATATTTTCTATGGCTTGTTTCCACTCACATTTGTAAGTATTAATTAATCCTGCCATTTCCTTATCTAAATCTTCACAGATCCCTAAACTATCGTTGATAACAACCTCTTTTAGGTATTCTATCCCACCTTCTAATTTATCCAACCAAGCAGCAGTTCTTTGCAATGGTAATGCTGTTTTGATGTAAAACATTAAGAATCTATCTACATATTTCACAACTGTTTCATTGTCGATTTTTTCAGCCAACAATTCAGCATGTTTAGGATTTGCTCCACCGTTACCTGCAACATATAAGTTCCAACCACCTTCAACAGCGATCATTCCAAAATCTTTACAACGAGCTTCTGCACATTCACGGATACATCCTGAAACTCCTCCTTTAAATTTGTGTGGAGAACGAATTCCTTTGTATCTATTTTCTACTTCAATTGCAAAACTCACACTCTCGTCCATTCCGTAACGACACCAAGTAGATCCTACACAACTTTTTACAGTTCTTAAAGACTTCCCGTACGCATGTCCACTTTCAAAACCTTCATCAATTAGATCCTTCCAAATTTTTGGCAACTCATCTAAACGAGCTCCAAACATGTCAATACGTTGCCCCCCTGTAATTTTTGTATATAAATCATATTTCTTTGCAATTTCACCTAACACGATTAACTGCTGTGGTGTAATTTCTCCACCAGCTACACGAGGAACAACGGAATAAGTACCATTTCTCTGAATATTTGCCAAGAACCTATCATTTGAATCTTGAATCGTTTCTTGCTCATTTGCGGTTTCATTATAGATACTAGCAAATAAGGACGCCAACGCAGGCTTACAAACTTCACAACCACTTCCTTTTCCATGTGATTCTAGAATTTCTTCATATGATTTGATTCCTTTCGTTGAAATGATATCAAATAATTCTTGTCTTGAATAATCAAAATGCTCACATATATTTTGCTTCACTGTTTTACCAGAAGCTTTCAAAGTTTCATCAAGAATATCTTGCACCATTGGTTTACAACCTCCACAACCTGTTGTTACTTTGGTATCCGCAGCCAATCCTTTTAAAGTATCTACTCCTTCTTCAATTTTACAACAAATAGCTCCTTTGGTAACCGACTCACAAGAACAAACTACCGCTTCATCTGGTAAATCTAACACAGACCCCATGCTTACTCCTTCTCCACCTCTAGAACCTAATATTAAATCCTCTGGGTTTTCCGGAATAGCCAATCCGTTTAAAAATATTTGATGCAACATATTATAATCACTTGCATCTCCAACCAAAATACCTCCTAACAATGATTTCCCATCCTTAGACACATTGATTGTTTTATATATTCCTTGGAATTTATTTTCGTATACGATACTAATCCCTTCCTTGCTTTCGTTTAATGCATCTCCAAAACTTGCTACATCAATACCACTCAACTTTAATTTTGTTGACATATCAATAGACGTTGGCATGGAAGCTTCTGTCTCTCCTAAGATCTGATCCACAGCTACACCAGCCATATCATATCCAGGAGCCACCAAACCATAAATCATTTGGTTCAACAAAGCACATTCTCCAATGGCGTAAATATTATCATCTGAAGTCTTCATATCGTTGGTCACAAGAATTCCTCCTCTCGTTCCCACTTCCAATCCACATGTTTTTGCCAATTCATCTCTTGGACGAATACCAGCAGAAACCAATAGCATATCCACAGGCAAAGTTTCATCTTTAGAAAACTTCATTCCTGTAATAGCTCCATCTCCTTCAATATTTTGAGTTCCTTTATTTAAAAGAATATCAATTCCTAAATCCTCCAATTTCCCTTGAAGCACTTTACTCGCATCATTATCCAACTGTCTTGGCATCAATCTTGGTGCAAATTCAACTACAGAAACATCAAGTCCCATATCAATAATTGCCTTACCTGCTTCCAAACCAAGAAGTCCACCACCTAAAATTGCAGCTTTTCCATCAGGCTTTTTTTTTTTAATTTCCTCAACATAGGCCATTGTTGCATCCAAATCCTCAATGGTTCTGTATACAAAAACTCCATCTTTCTCCACACCAGGAATTGGCGGAACAAAGGCAGAAGACCCTGTTGCTAAAATGATATAATCATAAGAATATTCCTTATCACTAATTGTAGTTATTGTTTTATTCGTTCTATGAATATCTGTTACACGTTCATTTGTAATCAACTCAATTCCATTCTCTTCATACCAAGACCTAGGAGCCATACTCAAACGTTCTGCATTTTGATCTGCAAAATACTCACTCAAGTGCACTCTATCATATGCCGGTCTAGGCTCTTCTCCGAATACTATCAATTTGAATTCAGTTAGATCTGCTTTCGCCACAAATTTTTCGCAAAATTTGTACCCTACCATACCGTTTCCTATAACTAAAATCGTTTTCATATTCTATGTGTTTATTATTAACACAGCAAAACTACGTAAAATTACGTAACTATACGTAGTTTAAACCATTAATTTTACGTAAGAAACTAAATTATTCATTGTTCTTAATTTATGTATTGAGATTTTATCAAATCAACATAAAACAGGTTTCAATATTGTATAATACATAGTTTAAACCTACTTAATCGCAGCTTTTATCGTAATCCTAAAACAATCAAAAGAAAATAAAACACCAAACAACAAGAGACTTCCCTATTCTCAAAAACTTTCTAACCAAACGAATAACAAAAAAATTAAACTTCAAAAAAAACATTTTTAACATAAAAAAAATTAAAAATCAACATTAAATAAACATTATTTTAAATGTAAGAAAACAGACATACAGGTCCTTATTCTAACCTTGAAACAAATTAAAAGTATAAAATGATAAACCAACCTTTCACCCCCAAAAACATCAATAATCTAAAAAAAACTCATAAAAGCAACAATCTGTTTTTTTACTGACTTATTTCCATAGTTAAGGACATAAAAAACATTCTTTTTCACAACATATTAAGTATTAATACGTAGTTTGTTAATTATTTTACGTAATTTTGTGACCAACAACACAAAACACAGCAATTATGTCAGACTGTATCACATGCGAAAACACAGAGTGTTTAATCAAAAAAAACATAAAAAATCCAAATATTGAAAAATACTTGGTAGAAAAACACAATATCAAGTGTAAAAAATCGCAGCAATTTATCATGGAGGGAGCTCCTGCCCATGGACTATTCTTTGTTAGAAAAGGTCAAGTAAAAGTTGTAAAAACAGGTATTTACGGGAGAGAACAAATAGTAAGATTTGCTCATGATGGTGAAATAATTGGTCATAGAGGTTTTGGTAGCGGAAAAAATTACCCAATTGGAGCTTTGGCAATTAAGGAAACACATTTATGTAATTTCACCAATGAAATTTTGATGAAAATGCTTCATGAAATTCCAGACCTAACATTTGATTTGATGCTTTTCTATTCTGAGGAACTTAACAGATCTGAAACGAAAGTTAGAAAATTTGCCCAAATGACCGTGAGAGAAAAAGTAATAGACTCTTTTCTTTATATAAATAGAAAGTTTGGACAATCTGAAGATGGGTATTTTAATATTCAATTGCCTAGAAAAGATTTTGCAGATTTCGCTGGAACTACCGAAGAACAAGTGATTAGAATCATTTCTTCTCTAAAAAAAGAAAAACTTGTCATTTCAAAAGGCAAGAAACTTGGGATCGCAGATGTAGAATTACTCAAAAAAGAAATATCAGAGCATAACTATTTTTTAGATAGTTAAACTAAAAAAACGAACATATCAAACGCCTCCTTTATCATTATTTAAAGGAGGTGTTTTTATTTAAAAATCCTTTGAAATAATATTAACCTAGGTTTACCTAATCATTTAGAATAATAAATACATTTACTCAAAAAAAAGTATTGCAAACCAAAATGGTTCATTTCTCCGAGTATTTAAATAATTCTTACTATTTTACATTAGTTTTCCAAAATAAAACAACCTAACAAAAACCACTAGCTAACAAATAGTTACAAATAAAAGCACCCTAACAATGATGCAAAAAATAAAAAATATCACCCTACTTACTTCACTTATAGTAATCCTTTCAGGATGTAAATCCAGTGTAGAGGTGATCAACGCATGGAAATCAGACAAACTAAACACCATTGTTGATCAAAATATTTTGGTGATTACTAGAACTGAAGACAATAAAAAAAGAGGGGCCTTTGAAGAACAAATGTTAGCCCATTTAAAGAAAAATAAAATCAAAGCAAGTACGAGTTACATGAAAATACCAATTTTCAATGACCAGAGAGAATACACAGTTGAAGAGAGAAAGGAGCTTGTTGCGAATATAAAAGAACTTGGATTCAATGCCATCATCCTAACAAGTGTTAAAAAAAGAAGTGAAAAAACAGTAACTACTGAACACGGTGGATACTACACAGGTGGAAGTTATAGTTCACTATACCCACAATATTATGGTGGATTTTATGGATACTACAATCACCCTTACTCACATCCAACATATCAAAGTTATGTCCCAAGCGAAACTTATACAGACATTAGAAAATCGTTTGTTTTGGAAACTGTAATTTTTAATTTGGAACTTGCCTCAACAGAACAACTTGTAGCTGTAGTAACTTCTGCCGTAGACGATCCTGAAACAGTGTATACTGCCGCAGAGGAATATGTAAAAGAAATAGCTAAAGCATTAAAATAAAACATCATGAACAAATCACACATCTACATTCTAATTCTAGCGATCTCACTATTCAGCACTAAAAACTTCAAGGCTTTAGCACAAACAGAAGAGACAACAAAAACGGAAGCAGCAACTGTTGAATACCCTACATTGCCTGTCGGAACCATCATTTTTGTAAAAGCTACTAAAGACATCTATGCTAAAAACTTTCAAGCAGGGGATCATTTTTTCGTAGAATTGGATAGAGATGTTACCTCAAAAGGAAAAGTCTTAATTCCAAAGGGAACTTTGGTTCAAATGGAAGTACTTATTTCAGAAAACACAAAAAGACGCGGTAGTAAGTTTGCTATTACTATTGGTGGTTTTATTGTTGACAATTATGTTCAGAAATGCAAAACAGAAGGAAAACAAGTAGCAACCGAAGGAAATGGTAGAAACACAATGCGAAAAGCAGCTATCGGCGCTGGTGTCGGTGCAGCCTTTGATAGTGGTGAAGGTGCCGGGAAAGGTGCTGCAGTAGGTGCAGCCGTTGGAATGTTAAAACCAGGTACGGTAATTTATTTTCCTAAAGGAACTGAAGGTACTTTTCAATTAGCGGAACCACTTGTTATAAATTGGCTGTAATTTTTTTAACCGAATGAAAAAACTTAAGGTTGTATTTTTATTATTCCTTTTTAGCAATGCAATGCATTCACAGGTATTGTTGAGTTTAATTTTTGGTGATAAATTGAATTCCGAAGGTTTGGAATTCGGACTAGAAGGAGGAGTAAACTGGGCCAATATTTCAAATTTAAACAATGATGGCAGCGTAAGAAATTACAATCTTGGTTTTTATTTTGACATTACCTTAAAAGAAAGATTACACTTAGATACAGGCGTACTTGTTAAATCAACTTTAGGAGCAAATAATTTAAGCTCAGAAGATTTAACTTTTTTAGAGATCCCTACAGAATCTGAACCAGGTAGTTACAAACAAGAACTAAGTTATTTTATAGTTCCAGTATTATTAAAATACAGCCTTAAAAATAGAATTTATTTTGAAGCAGGGCCACAGATTGGCTTGATGCGAAAAGGCTTTGTAGAATTTAATTATGATGATGGTAATGAAGAAATCAGAATTAGACATTCAAATTCAGATGCGATCAATAAAATTGATGTAGGAATAACATTGGGAACTGGCTATCGTTTAATGAAAAACGACGGCATGACCCTTGGAATTAAATACTATTTTGGTATGGTTGACGTTTATAAGAACCGAGCCGGAAGCAAAAACAACAGTTTATTCTTAAAACTAAATGTTCCAATTGGAGCAAATGCCGCTAAGAAAAAGAGAGAAGAAAAAGAAAATAAAATGAATGAATAACATCGTAAGTATTTTCATTAAAATATAGATTTAATTAATTACAGAAATACCCAAAATAAATAAAAAATTAAAAAAACAATTCAATTTTTAGGATTCATTTGTGCACTAGTACTTCTGAATTCCTGTTACAAGTCACCAGACCTTGGTGGACTTTCTTCTGAGCTTGTAGTTGCTACAGACGTAGATTTAGAAGTAGACTTTACTGATTTTGACACCTATTATTTATCTGACACTATTTACCTCGTTTCTAACAGTATCAAAGATGACAGTATTTTAGTGGTAGGTCAAGACCAAGTTGCAACTACCGTGATTGCAGAAATACAATCTGAAATGGATATCCGTGGTTATAATAGATCTACAACACCTTCAGATGTAACTGATGGAACCGCAGAAATTGCAGTTGCAACTGCTATTATTAAAATAACCAATACTGGCCAAACCTGTTGGGGTTGGTGGGGTGGTTACCCAGGCTACTGGCCTCCATGGGGATGGGGTGGTGGCGGATACTATTATCCATACTGTTCTTACTATAAATATGATACCGGTACTTTAAGTGTTGAAATTGGAGATTTAACCAATAAAGATAATGTAGGCAGAACCCCAACAGCATGGAATGCTGCTATGTTCGGTGTATTAAGTACATATAACACGACCAATATAGAAAGAGCTGTACGAGGAGTAAAGCAAGCATTTGATCAATCTCCATATATCCAAAACAATTAAAACCTACTGACATGAAAAAATTAATAATTCTTTTAGTGTTTGGTATGGGACATTTCATACAAGCGCAAACACCAACAACTACAACCGTAACTTCTCCTTGGCCATCTGACGGACCTAGCCCAGATAGAGAAATTTACACCTATACTATGACAGCAGAAGATCAGTTTGTATTGAATTGGGAAATGGCTATTCCGTCTGGAAATGATTTCTTAGGACAAAACAGTTATAGTGGTGGTAGATTTGATTACAAACATTTTGTAGATGGTGGAAATTTAGCCATTGGAGCTTCCTTAGGATGGAACTCTTTCAACGAATATTACGGACCTCAAGTATATGAAAGACCTGATGGTAGTGGAGCGGTACATACCGATATGGTAAGACATATTTACACTTTACCTATGACTATTAATGGTTACTACTTTATATACAAAAGAAACATCAAACCTTATATAGGTCTAGGATTGGGAACTGTATATTCTGAACAAGATGCTTACTTTAATATTTATGTTGTTAGTGAAAGTAACTGGGGATTCTTAGTAAAACCCGAAATAGGATTGCAATTAGAAGTGAATGAAACTTTCGGTATTGCTACTTATGCTACCTATAACTATTCGACAAATAAAAACGACTACTTTAATATAGATCACCTTGCAAGCATCAACATTGGAGCTGGTTTATACTGGGAGTGGTAATAATTTTAGAAAACTCATATGAATAAGAAAAACATATTCTTTTCAACAATCTTAATATTACTTGTGCAAATCTCTTTTGCACAAGTAATTCAAGAAGAACAACCTTCAAAAGAAAGATGGAACCTAGTTTCAAGTGAAGGTACCGTTACAAAAATCAACAAGGAAACTAGAGAGCTTACCTTAATGGGGCCTGAGGGAGACTTGAATACCATCAAAGCAGGAGAACAAATCAAACGATTTGATGAAATCTCGGTAGATGATAAAATCAGTTTCGACTATTGGACCTATATCAAAGCAGAGTTTAGAGAACCTACTTTAACTGAACGTACAGCACCATTGCAAATAATTTCTGAAGCCGGTAAAGCACCCGAAGGTGTAGACCCAGGTGCTCTTGTGGGGGCAGTAGCAAAAGCAATTGTTACTATCGAAGTTTTAAACAGGCCTTATATGCTAGCAACTGTTAGAGGTCCGGGTGGAAACTTTATGACAATCCCTGTACAAGATCCTAAAATATTAGAAAAGGTGCGCATTGGTCAAGAATTTATTTTAACCTATGCTGAGGCAATTGCCATTTCCTTGAAAAAAATAGATTCTAAATAAGAAAAAGATGAGTTTTGTTCAAAAATTAAAAAAAGAAATCATTGAAATTCTTTTAGTCACGGCTTATTTCCTTTTATGCTTTGGAGTTTTAATTCTCATTAAAAAACTTACCCTGGCGCAAGTAGAGGTCGAATTCTATGGATTTTCTGCTGCTTTAGTAGGAGCCTTAGTCATGAGTAAAGTTGTGATTCTTCTTGATAAAACTCCTCTTGGAAAGATATACATTCGTCAAGCCTTGTATAAAAATGTATTATTTAAATCCATTATCTATACTTTGGTATTGACTTTTGTCCTTTTTATAGAGAACCTTATTCACACATTACTAGAAGGCAATAATTTTATGGAAGCCATAAAATCCATACATGAACATAGAGACCCTATGCAATTTAGATTAATTTTAATTGCCTCATTTTTTTCTCTTGGTAGTTACAATGTAATTATTGCCATAAGAGATTCTATGGAAAAGGGAGCGCTGACAAATCTATTTTTTAAAACAAAAGAAAATCAATAAATAAGAATAAAAAAAAACGAAATCATGAAAAAAATCTGTACACTAATTATCGCTTGTATGTTATCTCCATTAGCTATGCTTGCACAACAAGACACTAATGACACCGACTTTTTCCAAGCTTTATTTGGAGTGGATAAACTTACAATCGTAAAAGATTTTATCACTGTTGATTCTGAAAACAAAGATGCTTTTTGGGAAATATACAAAGCTTACGAAGCGGATAGAAAAGAATTACGTTCTGAAAGAATTGCTTTGATCACTGACTATGCAGAAAACTATACAAGTCTATCAAATGATAAAATTGAAGAACTTTGTAAAAGAAGTTTAAAGCAGAGCAAAAACAACGCTAAAAATATTGAAAAATATTTCAAGAAATTGAAAAAAGCAGGTGGACCAAGAGCGGCTGCACAGTTTTTACAAATTGAAAACTACTTCTTAAGTTTATCTAAAACTGCGGTATATGAAAACGTTCCGTTTATCGGTGAACTTGACAAAGTAGAATAATCATTTCTAATCTAATATTATGAAAAAATCAATTCTATTCAAATCACTATGCATCATGGTGATTGCATTGATATCAGAAACAACTCAGGCTCAAACTGTAGAACTGACTGCGTCATACGGTTACCAATTTGGTTCAAAATCAAACTATGGATACAACAGTTATGTAAAAATCAATGAGAGCGATCAATTTGGTTTTACATTAGGTGTTGATATGTTCCAAGGGGTTATGACTGAAGTTAGTTATACACGTCACTCATCAAGTATCACTAGAAGAGAAAATGGTCAAACGGATCGTCTTACAGACCTATATATGGATTGGATTACTATTGGTGCCTCTAAATACATCACCAAAGACAAGTTGCGACCTTTTATTGGAGGTGGTATCGGAGCTGCTATTTTTAATTCTGAAAATGCAAACGAAGACATTTTTGATTATCCTATTGACACTAAATGGTATCTGGCAGGTACGATCAAAGCAGGTGTAAATTATATGTTTAATGAACAATGGGGATTGAACCTACAAGGTAACTTAATGATTCCAATCCAATGGGGAGGAGTTTATTTTGGAACTGGTGGTGCTGGAGTTTCAGGTTCAAGTAACATCTTAATCGGTGGATTTAGTGGTGGATTAGTATACAGACTTAAATAAACATTATGAAAAAATTTGTCATTCTACTTTTTGTATGTTCAAGCTTCTTGCTTCAAGCGCAAGACAATAGCTTGACATGGCCTCGTGTAATTAAAGCAGGTAACTATAAAATTACTTTATACCAACCTCAATACGAAACCCTTGAAGAGAACATGCTAAAAGGTAGAATGGCAATTTCAGTAAAAACCAAAGAAGACAAACTTTTGTTTGGTGCCATGTGGTTCGATGCTAGATTAAGTACAGACCTTGAAACAAGAATGGCAAGCTTAGAATCCATTGATATTCTAAAAATTAAATTCCCAGATATTGAAAATGATGACAATATTGAGGTTTTAAAAGAAGTTTTATTAAAAGACCTTGAAAAAATCAACATTGATATTTCCATTGACAAACTTATAACAAGTCTAGAAATAGTTTTTGAAGAAAAAGAAATCTCGGAAAATTTAGATAACTCCCCTCCTAAAATATATTTTCGTCAGGAACCTACTGTTCTAGTAAGTATCGACGGAGAACCAAAATTCAAAACGGTGGATGGTAAAAAAATAGAGTACATTGTAAATACTCCGTTTTTTATCGTTAAAAAAAAGAATACCTTTTATCTTAAAGGAGATCATTTTTGGTACAAAACTGAAGATTTATACTCCAATGACTGGCAAACAACAAAATCAGTTCCATCAGATATTGAAAATTTAGCAGATAAAAACGTAAGTAGCCAACAAAATCCGGAAATTGAAGAAGGTGACTCCAATCCACCGAAACTTATCATCACAACAAAAGCTGCCGAACTTGTTGTGACCCAAGGTGATTTAGCCTATGAACCCGTAAAAAACACTACTTTACTTCTCGTTGGAAACACGGAAAGTGACTTATTGCTAGAAATAGAAAGTCAAACTCATTATCTTTTATTAAATGGAAGGTGGTATGCAACCAAATCCTTAAAAGAGGAAAAATGGAAATTTGTAGAACCAAAATCACTTCCAAAAACATTTTTATCAATACCAGTAGACGATCAAAAAGTTGCTGGTTTAAGAGTTAGTATTCCCGGAACAGATGAAGCCAAGGAAGCTCTTTATGAACAACAAATTCCTCAAACAGCTGAGGTAAACAGAAAACAAGCTACAACCGAGGTAACTTATGATGGAAAACCTAAATTCGATAAAGTAGAAGGAACAAATCTTTCCTATGCTGTCAATACAGAAAGCACAGTATTATACATAAACAATTTATATTATGTTGTTGACAATGCTGTTTGGTTTCAATCAAACTCAGCACAGGGACCTTGGATCGTATCAACAAAAAGACCTGATGAAGTTGAAAAAATACCACCAAGTTCACCAGTTTACAATGTAAAATATGTATATATCTATGAATCTACTCCTGAAGCAGTATACGTTGGCTACACGCCTGGTTACTATCACTCTTATATGTATGGAGGAGTTATTGTCTATGGTTCTGGCTACTACTACAGACCATGGTATGGTATGTATTATTACCCAAGACCTGTTACTTATGGTTTTGGTGTACACTACAACCCATATACAGGCTGGGGATTCTCTGTTGGTGTCAGCTATGGATGGATGAGTATGTCATTCCATTCTCGTGCATATTGGGGACCTTGTGGCTATAGACATGGATACCGACATGGATACCATAACGGTTACAGACGTGGTTATGCCGCTGGATACGCGCATGGCAAACGAAATTCAAATAATGTTTACAGAACTCAAAATGGCAAAAATCGTCCTGGAATAAGTACTAGACCTGCAAAAACACAAGGAAACAGACCTACACAAGCTAAAAACACACGTAACAATCTTTACACAGATAAAGCAGGAAACGTTCATCAAAGAGATAAAAACGGAAACTGGCAACAAAAAAGAAACAACAATTCTAATAACAAAGCACAAGCAAGACCGCAAACAAAACCCGAATCTAAATCGCAGTCAAGACCACAGACAAGACCACAGACAAGACCGCAGACGAATGATTATCAAAAACAACAAAGGCAACAATTAGAAAAATCTCACAACAACCGTAGTAGAGGAAATACAAATTATAACCAATACAGAACTCAAGGAAGGTCTCGTCAATCTACGGGAGGCGGTAGACGTAGATAAAAAATCATATTAGTAACGCACATGAAACGCATCCTTATAGTTATAGTATTTCTTAGTTCAATGGTACATGGACAAAGAGACACCCTTAAACTGAAAAACAAAGATATTTTAGTAGGTTTGGTGGAAAGCTATGATGTAGGAGTTTTGGTGTTTAGTACGAGTTATAGCGATTCCGACTTTAAAATAGAATTCGATAAAATTACCAGTATCTACATTCACAAAAAATGCATTGTTACTTTAACCAAAAGCAGACGCCGTTTTGGAAAAGTAAGAACCATAAAACCGGGAATAGTTACCATTGAAACAAATAAAAACCTCGTTGAAACTTTTAAAATTTCTGAAATAATAGCATTTCAAGAGGTTAGTGAAGATCGACGTAAAAGATTTTCCGGTAGTGTCGATTTTGGATACGACTTTACCAAAGCGCAAAACAAAAAACAAACTAAAGTAAACGCAACGCTCGGTTATGTAGGGGAATTATGGGTCACCAATGGTAGCCTAAACATACTCAACTCACAACAAGACTCAGTTGCAGATATAAAAAGAACAGATGCTAAGGCAGATATTAGACGTTTGATTTCTAAGACTTGGTATTTGATTGGTGAATTAACATATTTATCAAATACAGAACAAGCACTTCACGCACGTTATACGCCAAATATTGGTATGGGAAAATTATTAGCAAGTACTCCAAAATTATATTTAGGTCTTTCAACAGGTATAGCATTCAACTTTGAGACATATGTTGATGAAAGTTTAAACAAAAACTCTACGGAAACTTTTATCAACGCCAACTTAAACATGTATAATTTTAAAAATATAAGTTTGACAACTGATGTGAAAGTCAGCCCAACTATTTCAGAAATCGGAAGGGTCAGGGTCGATTACAACTTAACTATGAAATATGACCTTCCTTATGACTTTTATATTAAAACTTCCTTTACTTTGAATTACGATAACGAACCTGCGATTCAAGGAAATCAATATGACTACATTTTCTCAAGTGGTTTTGGATGGGAATTCAATAAATAAAACTAGGGGTTTTCATATTTAAACATGCATAGAAAATATGTTTACGCATTTTTAAAACTCTGCTTCAACAAGACAAACCACTCACTCCTTCACAAAAAAAAATAACACCCATCTGTTTTTCAATTACTTACGACTGTTACATGTTTTTTAATAGTTTTTTTTATACTGTAAAACAGATTTTTTACAGCTTAAAAACTTGTTTTAACTTGAACTTACCCCACAAAACAAACTGAGTTACCGATATATATTTGCCGTATAATTTTTTCATAAAACCAACACAAATGAAAACAGTACAGCTACAAAACGAAAAAGCAACAAAAATCAACCTATTAGATTTTAAATCCGTTCAAATGAGAACTTTCCACTTAAGTTGGATTGCTTTCTTTCTTTGTTTCTTTGGATGGTTCTCACACGCACCGTTAATGAAATCAACGATCGCACCAGATTTAGATTTGACAAAAGCACAAACAACACTTGCTTTTATCGCGTCTGTAGGGGTTACAATTTTCGCAAGACTAGGAATAGGAAACCTTTGTGATAAAATCGGACCAAGAAAAAGTTATGTATACCTTTTGATATTTGGTGCTATTGCAGTAGCTGGTTCTTCTTTTGCTTACTCATGGGAGTCTTATTTACTTTCTCGTTTAGCAATAGGTGTGATTGGAGCTTCATTCGTAATTACTCAATACCATACCTCAGTAATGTTTGCACCTAACGTAATTGGAATTGCAAACGCAACGACTGCAGGATGGGGTAACCTTGGTGGTGGTGTTACAAATGCTGCGATGCCATTAATCGCATCTGCTGTAGCCGCTTTTGGATTAGCTGAAGCAACTGCATCATGGAGAATCGCAATGTATATTCCTGCAATTATCATGTTATTTGTAGCATACTTATATTGGAAATACACTACAGATTGTCCTAAAGGAAACTATTCAGATCTTCCAGAAGAAAGACCTCAATCTAAAAAAGGTGAAAAAAGTTTATTCGTAGCTGCCGCTTCTGACAAAAGAGTGTGGATCTTGTTTGCAATGTATGCAGGTTGTTTTGGAATGGAATTATTTGTTACTGGTAAAGCATCTACATATTACCAAGAAAAATTTAGCCTTAGCCAAGAAGCCGCAGGTTTTGTAGTTCTTTTCTTTGGAGCAATGAACTTATTTGCGAGGTCTACAGGAGGATGGATCGCTGATAAATTCTCTAAAAACTCAGGATTGAATGGACGTGTTAAAATATTAGTATATGTAGTAATCGCAGAAGGAATTGCGTTATTATTATTCTCTCAAATGAATGTATTAGGTTTTGCCATTGCAAGTATGGTATTCTTCTCTTTATTTGTTCAAATGGCAGAAGGAGCAACATACTCAGTAGTACCTTTCATCAACAGAAAAGCTTTAGGAGCCGTTTCTGGAATTGTAGGAGCAGGAGGAAATGTAGGAGCCGTGTTGTATGCACAATACTTATTACGTAGCGGTGCAACTTTACAAGATGCCTTCTTTACATTCGGATTTATTGTATCTGCAGTTGGTTTCTTAGGATTCTTAATTAAATTCTCTCCAGAAGATGAAAAAGCTGCTGTTGACGAACAAAACAGATTGGATGCTTTATCTAAAGCAGCATAAGAATACACTTCTAATAATAATAAGCTCTTTGAAACAATTCAAAGAGCTTTTTTTATACCCCTACCTTCATCTAAACTACTAAACCGTAGTTTTTATTATGTTTAAAAAAACTAATTTACACTTGACTTAGTCATATTTTATACAATTGTAATAAAGTAACTTTGTAGCAAATAAATATATAAAACCTAAACCATGGCAGATTGTATACAATGCGAAAACTTAAATTGCCTCATAAAAAAACATAGTCTAAACGACAAAATCCTAACTGTTTTAAAAAACAAACACACCATTAAGTGTAAAAAAACTCAACAGTTTATCATGGAGGGCACGCCTGCACATGGATTATTTTTTACTTTTAAAGGGAAAGTGAAAGTAGCAAAAACAGGAGCTGACGAGCGCGAGCAAATTGTCCGATTTGCGAAAGATGGTGATATTATAGGACATAGAGGTGGTTTCGGCTCTTCAAAATATTACTCTATCTCTGCACAAGCATTAGAGGACTCTACCCTATGTTACTTCTCTAAAGAAGACTTAAAATCTATTCTATTAAACATTCCCGAACTGACATTTGATTTTATGTTATTTTATGCTGATGAACTTAGCGAAAGTGAAACTCGCGTTCGAAAACTAGCACAAATGTCCGTAAAAGAAAGAGTTATTGATTCACTTATATATATGGATAAGAAATTTGGCTCTAAAGAGGGTTTATTTAACGTATCCTTAAGTAGAAAAGAATATGCAGAATACTCAGGAACTACAGAAGAACAAGTCATTAGAATCCTCTCTGGTCTTAAAAAACAAAACCTTATCAACGCTAAAGGAAGAAAACTAGGTATTAAAAATTTAGATTCTCTTAAAAATGAAATTTCAAAACATACGTTAAACTCTTGACGTTACTGCCCTCCGTTCTATACACTAAAAACTGCGCTTTCCATTTATAAGAAAGCGCAGTTTTTTTATTTAAAACACCTAAACAAACACCTTCAAACCTACGATAACACAGTTTAGATTTTGCGTTTACACCAAAGATATCGCGCATAAAAGATTGTTAACCACTGTGAATTCGCACAGTTTGAATCGAACACTGAATCTATCTTTGTCATGTATTCAAACATACACAAACACAGATTAAAATAATCATTCATTAAATAGAAAACATGAAAAAAACAGCCATTAAAATTACAGCCTTTGCGAGTATGATTCTTGCAATCTCATGTGGAGGTAAAGACACTAAGAAAAAGGAAACAACTGCTCAACCACAAGCAAAAACTGCAACCTTAGAGATTGAAAAACCACAATTGACTTTTGGTTTTATCAAATTAACGGATATGGCACCATTAGCCATCGCTAAAGAAAAAGGATTTTTTGAAGATGAAGGATTATTTGTTTCTGTAGAAGCACAATCAAACTGGAAAAACATTTTAGATCGAGTTATTGACGGACAATTAGACGGTTCTCATATGTTAGCAGGTCAACCTATTGCAGCAGGAGCTGGATTTGGTCGTCAAGCTGAATTAGTAACTCCTTTCTCTATGGACTTAAACGGAAATGGAATTACAGTAGCTAATAATGTATGGGAAGGAATGAAGCCTCATGTAAAAAAAGGAGCTGACGGTAAACCCGTACATCCAATTAGCGCGGAAGCTTTAAAGCCTGTAATTACGGATTACAAAAACAATGGTAAAGCATTTAAAATGGGAATGGTATTCCCTGTATCAACGCACAACTATGAAATTAGATATTGGTTGGCAGCTGCAGGAATCCACCCTGGAATGTATTCTGCTAACAATATTCAAGGACAAATTGACGCAGAGGTATTACTTTCTGTAACGCCACCGCCACAAATGCCAGCGACTTTAGAGGCAGGTACTATTTACGGATACTGTGTTGGAGAACCATGGAACCAACAAGCTGTATTTAAAGGAATTGGTGTTCCAGTAACTACAAACTACGACATCTGGAAAAATAACCCAGAAAAAGTATTTGTAATGACTAAAGAGTTTGTAGCTAAATACCCTAACACTGCGGTAGCTGTAACAAAAGCTTTAATTAGAGCCGGAAAATGGTTAGATACTCCAGGAAACAGAAAAGAAGCTGTAAAAATTCTTGCAATGTCTCAATACGTTGGTGCTGATGAAGCAGTATTAGCCAACTCAATGACAGGTACATTTGAATTTGAAAAAGGAGACAAAAGAGAAATGCCAGACTTTAACGTATTCTACAGATACAATGCAACATACCCATTCTATTCTGATGCTGTATGGTTCTTAACTCAAATGAGAAGATGGGGACAAATCCCAACGGAAAAACCAGCTGCTTGGTATGCTGAGAAAGCTAAAGATATCTACCTTCCAGACATCTGGTTGAAAGCTGCTAACTTATTAGCTAAAGAAGGTAAAATCCCAGCAACAGATATTCCTTCAACTGACGGATACAAGCCTGCAACTACTGACTTTATTGATGGAAAAACGTACGATGCAAAAGATCCTATTGGATACATCAACAGCTTTAAAATTGGTAATAAAGACAGCAAATAATCTATTACAATATTTAAAACTAACACTTGAAACAACAACTCTTTCAAGTGTTAGTTTTCAAAAAATCATTTGAAACAACGTTTCAACAAATTAAACGACAACAAAATGAAAGATTCTATCATAAAAGTATTACGATTCATAGGCCTTGGATTTCTAGAGCCTCTAGTACGTCTTGCTAGTGGAGAAGATTCTAAAAAAAACACCATAGAAGTACTAAAAAAAATAATTGCACCGATTGCATCGGTTTTATTATTTATAGGGGTATGGTATACTGGTTCTAAGTCTTTATACAACACAGAAGCAAATTATAAAATTGAAAAAACATTAAAAGACCAAGGACAAGCTGAAGCAGATAAAGTGAAAGCATGTATAGAATCTGGCGATCTTTCTTGCCAGCCAAATACACTTCCTTCTCCTTCTCAAGTTTGGGCCTCTTTCTTAGTTTTACGAGAAGACCATAAAGAAATCAGTAAAGATAAAGCTGCTTTTAAAGAAAAAACAGCCACTTTAAATGAAAAAAGAATTGCTCAAGGAAAAGACCCTATTACCTATACTGGTAGACCTTCATTTGTTGATCAAATTAAAACAAGTATAAAAACCGTTTTTGCCGGTTTTTTATTAGCCTTATTGATTGCAACACCCATCGGAATTATCATTGGACTAAGCGACACGCTTAGAACTTCTTTCAACTGGTTGATTCAAATCTTAAAGCCCGTATCACCAGTAGTTTGGTTGTTACTTGTTTTTATGATTGTAAAAACACTTACAAAAGATTCTACAGGAGACACTTCTTTTGTAATTTCATTTATCAGTGTTGGTTTATGTTCTATGTGGGCAACTCTGGTAAACACTGCCATGGGAGTATCTACAGTAGACCAAGACTATTTAAATGTAGCAAAAGTTTTAAAACTTGGAACTTTCCAAAAAATATTCAAAGTAATCTTACCAGCTTCTTTACCGTTGATTTTTACCGGTTTAAGAATCACACTTTCTGTAGCATGGATGGTATTAATTGCAATTGAATTATTAGCACAGAGTCCAGGACTTGGTTCTTTCGTTTGGGAAGAATTCCAAAACGGAGCCATGGATTCAAATTCAAAAATTATAGTTGCCATGTTCGTCATCGGTTTCATTGGTTTCTTATTAGACAGAATAATGTTAACCATTCAGAAATTTATTTCATTCGATAAAAACGAAGGAATCTAAGAATGCGTAAAAGTTGATTTGATCAAACAAACTCAACAAACATTCAAACTTTAAAATAAAGCAAATGGCCTATTTAGAACTAAACAACATCTCAAAAACTTACGGTAGCAATGAAAATGTTACTGAAGTTTTAGACAACATAAATTTACATATTGAAGAGGGTGAATTTGTAGCAATTGTTGGATTTACCGGAAGTGGTAAAACAACTTTGGTAAACCTAATCAATGGATTAGACAAACCAACTTCAGGAGAAGTACTATTTAAAGGGAAACCAGTAGAAGATACTAGTCATGAACGTGGTGTTATCTTCCAAAACTATTCTCTTTTACCTTGGCTTACTGTTTATCAAAATATTGAAATGGCAGTTAAAGAAGCTTTTCCAAAAGAAAATAATTCTTTTTTAGCCAAACGAATCAAAGAATATATTGACATGGTAAGCTTAAGTCATGCCACTCATAAAAGACCTAAAGAATTATCCGGAGGAATGCGTCAAAGAGTTTCGGTTGCCAGAGCATTGGCCATGGATCCTGAAATGATTATCATGGACGAACCTTTAGGAGCATTAGATGCTTTGACTAGAGGAAATCTACAAGATGAGATTTTAAATATCTGGAATAAAAACAAAAGAACAGCCCTATTAATTACCAATGATGTTGACGAAGGTATTTATATGGCAGATAGAATTATTCCTCTTAGACCAGGTCCGAAAGCGACTTTAGGTCCTGAATTTAAAATTAACATTGACAGACCTAGAGATAAAACTGAATTGAATGACAATCCAGAGTACAAAAAAAATAGGAATGCCATTATTGAATATCTAATGGACATCGGAAACGAAAGATCTGGAAATTCAGAAACAAATTATGAATTTCCAGACTTACAACCAAAAGATTTAAGATGGGACTTTAGAGCTCCAAAATAAACATTAAGCACTTGAAAAATGGAAACAAGAACGATATTACAAGAAAAATTTGCTAGCAAGGATGTAATGCTAGACTTAAAGGACTTGAAAAAAGTGTATCCTACTCCAAAGGGTGACTATGTAGTTTTGGAAGATTTAAATTTACAAGTAAAAAAAGAAGAATTTATTACCATCATTGGACACTCTGGTTGCGGTAAAACTACGATGCTTTCAATGATTGCTGGTTTAAACGAAATATCTGGAGGAAAAATATCAGTATTGGGATCTTCAATCAAAGGTCCAGGACCAGATAGAGGTGTTATTTTTCAGGCTCCAAGTTTAATGCCTTGGATGACCGCAATGGAAAATGTAATGCTTGGTGTTAAAAAAGTATTTCCTCACGGAAGCAAAAAAGAAAAAGAAGACATCTGCAAATACTACCTAAGTAAAGTTGGATTGGACGGGTCTTTTCACAAAAGAGCTTCTGAGTTATCTCAAGGAATGCAACAAAGAGTTGGTATTGCACGTGCCTTTGCTATCAAACCCAAAGTTTTATTATTAGACGAGCCTTTTGGAATGCTAGACTCTCTTACAAGAGGTGAATTGCAAGATGTACTAATTGAAATTTGGAATAAAGAAAAAATTACTGCTATCATGATTACTCATGATGTAGATGAGGCAATTTTCTTGTCAGATAGAGTTGTAATGATGACTAGTGGACCACGAGCAAAAATTGGAGACATATTACCTATTGAGTTCGAGCGTCCAAGATCAAGAAAAGCAGTACTGGCACATGACGATTACTACAAATACCGTAAACACATGATTGACTTCTTAGAACACTAAGTACTTTTACGTATCTTAACGATACAAAAAGAGGTTAAAAACTGCCATAAATCATGTTTTAGAAGTTATCAAACGCATAGATTTGTCCTATAAATCTAATGAAACAAAAATCGAAATAATCAACTATTAAAATTAAAAAAGATGAAGATTAAATTTACCCTAGTAGCCTTATTGATGTTAGCGACATCATCTTTAATGGCCCAATTTTCTTTAAGCGGAGAATTTAGACCTAGAACAGAATACTTTGGAAACGGAGGAAACTTTACGGTGGCACCCGGAACCCTGCCTTCTACTACAGCAGTTGAAGGTCAAGAAGGATTTATTTCTACTTCTGTAAGAGCAGCTATAAAAGCAACTTACAAGGCAGAAACTTACACTTTATATACAAGTTTACAAGAAGTGTTTTTATTCGGAGATCGTCAGCAAATTTCTGCTGCTGGTAATGGAAACTTAAGAATTCAAGAAGCTTGGGCTGACATTAAATTGGCTGAATCTACAAGCTTAAAAGTTGGACGTCAACCAATTTCTTATGACGATCAAAGAATCTTAGGAGGTCTAGGTTGGGCTCAGCAAGCAAGAACGCACGATGCTACGATTCTTAAATACCTAAACAATGGATACAGCTTAGATTTAGGTGGAGCTTTGAATACAAACGCATCAACAGGACCTGTTTACAACAACTCTACTCTTTTCACATACAGAGACATGGGGTTATTAAGAGCTAATAAAAAATATGGTAAATTGAATATATCTGCTTTAGCTTTAGTAAACACATACCAAGATGGTAGAGTAGCTGGAGACCCAAAAGCTACATTGTTCACAGGAGGTTTTCACGCAGGATATAACAGTGGTGGATTAAACTTAACAGCAAACTTATATTTCCAGGAAGGTCAAAGATTAGCCCCTCCAACAGGAGCAGTTTTAGACGTAAAAGGAGCATACTTAGCTAGTGTACTTGCTAAATACAAATTCTCAGACAAGTTAACTGTAGGTGCAGGATACGAAACTATATCTGGTAGAACTGATGATTCTGCGGCGTTCTTCCCATTATATGGAACAAACCATGCCTTCAATGGTTTAATGGATAGATTCTATGTTGGAAATCATGGTAATGCAGGTGGTTTAAATGACTTACAAGTATCTCTTTCTACTAAAGTTTCTGGTATTGCTGTTACATTAACAGGACACTACTTTACAGAAGTTGAAGATGTTGCAAGCGCACCAGGAATAAACACAGGAGCAGTTGGACTAGCAGGAAAGGATTTAGGTTCTGAATTGGACTTAGTACTAGCTAAAAAATTCAAAGAATTTAAACTAGTTGGTGGATACTCTCAATTCTTCGAACCTAGTGAAGTTGTTGGAAAAGACACTCAGAACTGGGCTTGGTTAATGTTAATTATTCAACCAAAGTTTTTGTAGGAAAAACAAATAGAAATCAAACAATAAAAACTGCTTTTCGAAGCGGTTTTTTTTGCTTTAAATTTAAGACATTACACTTTCCAAAGCATAATACAATCTATTTTTAGAATTGCTTTGAGATCCAACAACGGATCGAAACACTTGAGCGTTTTTATCTATCAACACCCAATAAGGAGTTCCTTCCGACTGAAAAAAATCATACAATTCATGTTGGTCATCCAAGAAAATGGGAAAAGGAACTTTGCCTGATGTAAAAATACTTTTGATCTCTTTTTCAGAAACTACTTCACCTGAAAAATTTGAATAAATTCCCAAAACTTAAATGTTTTTAAACTCTAAACTAAATTCATAAGCTAAAGGAATCGCTCTAGCAGTACACCCCAAACATTGATTGTTATAAAACAGCAATAATAGAGCTTGTCCACTATATTCCTGAAACAAACCAATAGATTCTCCATTCAACTTTTTGACATATATATTAGTCAAGTTTAATCCCAGTACATTCATAGTAAATAATAATACTCTCACTAGTTTCTAAAAATCTCAAACATGCTTTTTATCAGTAAATTATAAGGAGTTTCCCCGTGTTTAACTTGAATAAAAAGACCTTTTCACTTGTTACATCTCATAAAACAAATCATCCATTCGATTTACTTTTACAAGTATAAAATTACATAATTAAAGCAAAGCTTTTACATTCAAAATGGAAACCAACACGATACTTTTAGTACAATCTTCCTTTAAGAAATTAAAACCTTTAGGACAAGGAACTGCGACTTATTTTTACGATAAGCTATTGGAACTTGATCCAGATTTAAAAAGACTTTATTTCTCAAATTCCAAGGAATCGATTCAAGAATTTGGTACGGCTTTTATGAATATCCTTGCAACTACGGTTTCTTACTTAGACAACTTCAAACAATTGAAACCCATTTTGTACAACTTAGGAAAAGTCATTCAATCCAAACAATTAAAGCCAACCTTTTTTGATTTTATTGGAACTGCATTCATGGCATCATTATCCAATAGTCTTCAGGAAGAATTCACCCTTGAAGTAGAACTAGCATGGTTTCAATATTTCCAAAAAATATCACAAACAATACAATTATAAATCAATTCTTACGAACTCTAAAAACAAAAATCATGTTAAAAATTTTCAAAAACCTTTTCAGTAAATCCGAATCAGACACAGCAGTTGAAGAAGCACCAATTGATTTGATCACAACAAAATTAGTACAAGATTCTTTTGAACTTGTAAAACCAATTGCCCCTGCAGCTGCAGAAATATTTTACACCAAACTTTTTGAATATGACCCTAAATTGAAGCCTCTCTTCCCTACACAAAAAGAAGGAGCCATGGCTGAGCAAGGAAACAAATTGATGACCATGCTAGCAAGTGCTGTTGCAGGACTTTCTGACTTAGATAAATTGATTCCAGTGCTACAAGATCTTGGAAAAAGACATGTTGCATACAAAGTTGAAAAATCTCATTACGACACTGTAGGAGCTGCATTACTAGGTACTTTGGAAGCTGGTTTAGGTAAAGCTTTTACTCCAGAAGTAAAAGAAGCATGGACAAAAGTTTACACAGTAATGGCAGGTGTAATGATCGAAGCAGCATACGAATAAATATAACATAACAACCCCAAAAATCAACGACAAATGAAAAAATTAATCTACACAATCATTATCACTATACCAGCGTTACTAATTTCATGTGGAGGAGTTCCAGAAAAAAGTAAAACCGCTGCCAAAGAAAAATTAGAATTTTCAGTTGCCGAAGTTTTAGAGATGGTATCTAAAGAAAATGACATCACTAGAACCCTTTACACAAAAGCAATTGTTGGAGCCGGAAAAAAACAAGGTCTGAAATTTGATGAAGACTGGCAAAAAGAAGACGTTGAAGCCGGACCATTACCTGCCTTATTCTTAAGAGGAATTGCCAATGATATCAGAAAAAGCGAAGTGCCACTTGGATTGTATTTAGGATCAGATTTCCCTATCAACAAAGCCAATAAGTTTGAAGGAAAACAAGGTGAGTTATTCAAACAAATTAAAATGGACAGAAAACCACAGCATTTTTATGATGAAGATCAAAAAATATACACTGCAATGTTTGCGGATGTAGCCGGTGCTGCCGCGTGTGTTTCATGTCACAACAAACATGAGCAAACAACCAAAGACGATTGGAAACTTGGTGATGTAATGGGAGCTACTACTTGGCAATATCCTACTGACTCTTTAAGTTACGATGCAACAATTGCAGTACTAAAAGCATACAGAAACGGAACTGTTGCGGTTTACAAGGATTACCTAACTGAGATCGCAGCATTTAAATCAAGTGAAAAGCCTGTTGTTGGTGAAAAATGGCCATCTGCTGGTGGAAAATACTTACCAAGCCCTGAAGTATTCTTAGATAGTGTGCGTGAATTAGCCTCTGCTGAAACAATGGCTGTTTTATTAAAATAAAATACAATTCCTTTGAAACAATCAAAATACATAACCATACTTGGTAGCAGTCTTTTCTGTATTTACTTAATACAAGAAATATTTCAAATCAAAATTACATCTCTTGAGCTTTTGCAGCAGCAAGAGATGTATAAAAGATGGTCTGGTTTAGTAATGGCTCTTTTTATTTTGATTCAATGGTTTTTAACTTTTAGCAGAATCATCCCAAAATTTCAATCCAAAGCTGCTACCATCAACAATATTCACAAATGGATCGGTGTATTGAGTCCCATACTTTTATACCTACACAGCACAAGATTTGGTTTTGGATATTTGGCATTATTCTGCTACTTGTTTTTAGTCAATGTTCTATTAGGTACCATGAATTTAGATATGATTAAATCTACCAAAGATTGGATTTTCAAAGGTTGGATGATCACACATGTTGCCATTTCCATGTGTATTACTGTTTTACTATTTTTTCATATGGGAACCGTGTTCTACTACAAATAAGCAATAAATTTATGAAGTTAACTATTACAAATATTATCCAAGAAACTGAGGAAGCGGTAACCGTCTGTTTTAAAAACAACCGTTTATTTAATAAAATAAAATACAAACCAGGTCAGTTTTTAACCTTAACAATCCCACTAAATGGTCAAGTAGAAAAAAGAGCCTATTCCTTTAGTAGCAATCCATACACTGATAGCGATTTAAGAATCACCGTGAAAAAAGTTGAAAAGGGACGTATCTCAAACTACCTGAATAATAATGTTCATAAAGGAGATAAAATTTCCGTAGAGAAGCCTATGGGTAGTTTTTTTATCGAACCAAACAAAACAAACGAGCAACAATATATACTGTTTGCAGCAGGTAGCGGAATCACACCTGTCTTCTCCATATTAAAATCTGTTTTAAGTGAAGAGCCTAACTCTAAAGTCATTATGATCTACGCCAACCAAAACAGAGAAAATATTATTTTTCTAAAGGAACTAGAAGAGCTACAAAAACAACACGATGATCGTTTTCAACTCGAACATATTTTAAGTGATAATTCAGATCCTAAATATTTCTCAGGGTTTATTACGAATGAAATTGTCCAAAAAATATTTAAAAGACATAAAGTAGCTTTTTCAGAAGCGCATAAATATATGATCTGTGGACCTGCGGGTTATATGAACAACACTAAAGAAATTTTAAAATCGCAAGGAATACCTGTAGGAATCATTCAAATTGAAGCATTCAAACCTCCCAAACTCAAAATCGACAGAAAAAACCTTACGAGTGAGGTTACCATAAAATACAAAGGTAAATCTCATCAAATTAAAATCCCAGGAAACAAAACCATCCTACAGGGTGCCATTTCAAATAATATTGTGATTCCATATTCTTGTAGATCTGGAATGTGCAGTAGCTGCAAGGCTGAGTGTTCCTTTGGTCAGATCGCATTAATGAAAGGTCACTTATTAGCAGAAGAAGAAGTAAAAAATGGCAAACTACTAACTTGTGTTGCCTACCCAGAAACAGAACAAGTTACCATCGAAATTCCTAGTTAAACATGTCAAAATTTCAAATCAATCCTTTACGTGAAAGACAAGCCATAGGAATCCTATCAGGTTTTCTTATTGGAGGAATTCTATTTTTTTTACTGACGCTAAAATCCAATGAAAGCTACGTAAGTATCGGTCCAATGAATTCTGGACATGAGGAATTCTCTTGTAACACCTGTCATACAGATGCTGAGGGGAACCTTTGGCAACAAGTACAATCCAATATGCAATATGGAATGGGACTTAGGGAAAATGGGACAGAATTTGGCTCCATTGATGTAGAAACAAAAAAATGTTTGGCTTGTCATGATAGAGACAACGACAGACATCCTACCCACAGATTTTTAGAACCTAAATTTAGAAAAGCCGTAGAAAAAGTAAATAGTGCAGACTGTAATACTTGTCATTCTGAACATCACGGAAAGAGAGTCACTATCAAAAAAACGAATTATTGCATGAACTGTCATGAAGATCTAACAGTAACCAATGATCCATTAGACACTTCGCACACCACATTAATTAAAAACGAAGAATGGGGTACTTGTTTGCAATGTCATGACTTCCACGGGAATCATGAATACAAAGTTCCACATAAAATGAAGGATACCATCGCTACAGCAACTCTAAAGGCTTATTTTAAAGGAGGTAACGATCCTTATAGCGCTAAGAAAAAATTCACAGCTCTTTCAGAGAAAGAATGGATTGCAAAATACCTAAACAAACAAAAGCCGAAGTGATTTCTCACCTCGGCAGTAAATATAAAACCACTTAAAATTTACTTTATTTTTTAAGAATTTTCAAACTTGTCTGCTGATTTAGGAGCTTCTTTGTTCATCATATTTTGTATCATACCAATATTCGTATCAAACAAATCAATTAAAACCAGCTTCTACTCCGTTCTAACTTTATTTTTGTTCACCTATTATACTCTTCCGCAGGGACGACATAACAATATCTAAGCCGTTTACTTCATAGAAATCGCCTGAACTTCGCAAGCTCTATAACGTCAATTTACAATGCTACAATAGCGTTGATTTTTGAATAATAACCACCATACAATACTTATTGAATCATTTAAACTGCTGCAAACTTACGTAATATTACCACCCACTAAGTATAAATACGTAATTATTTCTGATGTTTCACATATTTATAACTGTCAAAACATATTTTTAAACAACGTGCAACTACCTTTAAAAGTAAACAAACCGCAATAAAAACAATATAAAAAACCTAAACCTTAATCTTACAAAACCCTTAATTATCAAGAAACAAAAGACTCAGAAATATTAATTTTGAGCACAAAACCATACAGGAAAATTATGCAAACTAACAACAGAACTGCGTTAACTACTTAAAATTATACGTATTATATTTTAAAATACTCAGAACTTGGCTTATATTTGTAGCAGAAATAAAATTGTATGACCGTGGTAAAATCTATCAAAATCCTATTAGCAGATGATCATTTATTAGTTAGAAATGGTATAAAATCTTTGCTGGAAGAAGAAGATTCTCTTAAGGTAATTGGCGAAGCAGCCAATGGCCAAGAAGCTTTAGACTTAGCAAAAGAATTAAAACCAGACCTATTGATAATAGATGTTAGAATGCCAATTATGGATGGGATTGAAGCGGTTGGTCACCTTCATAAATACGCACCTGACACCAAAGCTATTGTTCTTTCAATGCATGATTCAGAAGAATACATTTTAAAATCAATAAAAGCAGGAGCAAGTGGATACCTACTGAAAGACACAGGTAAACCTGAATTTATTAAGGCAATTAATACTATTTCAAAAGGAGGAAAATATTTTAGTGGGGACATCTCAAATGTGATTGTTTCTAACTTTTTACAAAACTCAAACAGTGCTCCTAAAAAACCCGCTGCACCTTCTAGTAGTCACGGATTAACAAAAAAAGAAGTTGAAATTTTACAACTTATTCTATCGGGAAGAACCAATACTGAAATATCTGATAGCTTAGGAAAAAGCAAACGTACTATTGAAACACATAGATTCAATTTAATGAAGAAATTGAATGTGAAAAACTTGATAGAATTATCCTCAAAAGCGAAAGAATTAGGCTTTTCTTAATAAATCTGCCAATTATCATAAAATTAGCAAGGATTTAATCAGATATTCATATTTAGATAAAAATTACGTATTCAGCTACGTATTTATACGTATTTTTGTAGCTTTGCATAAGTAGCTTGCTGACCATAAAAAAACTCTGCTAGATACTGATGCAATTTCTACTTTTGTAGAATGTTATAAACTGAGAAAAAACATAAATATGTCAATATCAAAATCCTATAAAACTACTTGTTCCTATTGCGGCGTAGGCTGTGGTATTATTGTAGATAAAAATCATGATGGAACCTTAAAAGTAAAGGGAGATACTGATCACCCGACTAACAAAGGAATGCTTTGTTCTAAGGGAATGAATTTACATTATGTTGCACAGGACATGTCTGACAGAATTAAATACCCAGAAATGAGATGGAGTAAAAACCATCCCATGAAAAAAGTTAGCTGGGACACAGGACTTGATAGAGCAGCCTCCGTTTTCAAAAGCATTATTAAAAAACATGGACCCGACAGTGTTGGTTTTTATGTTTCAGGACAATGTTTGACGGAAGAATATTACTTGGTCAACAAATTAACAAAAGGATTTATTGGAACAAATAACGTAGACACTAACTCGCGTCTTTGTATGAGTTCCGCTGTAGTAGGTTACAAAAAAACTCTTGGAGATGACAATGTACCTATCGCTTATGATGATATCGAAATTGCAGATACTTTTTTAATCACAGGCGCAAATCCAGCTTGGTGCCACCCGATTCTTTTCAGAAGACTTGAAAAGCACAAAGAAGAAAATCCAAATACAAGAATCATAGTTGTAGATCCTAGAAAAACACAAACTTGTGCAATCGCTGATTTACATTTACAAATATTACCAGGTACTGACGTTGTTTTAAACAATGCTATCGCAAAAAGATTAATAGATAAAAAGAGAGTTGATTCTAAATTCATTAAAGAACACACGAACAACTACGAGGCTCTTAAAAAAGCCGTTTCAGAAACTTCTTTGGCAGATGCTGCAAAAATTTGTGGTATTTCTTTATCCGATTTAAAACTAGCTGCTCAATACATTGGAAACGCAAAAGGATTTATTTCTATGTGGACCATGGGATTGAATCAAAGTGTAATTGGTGTTGATAAAAATGTGTCACTTTTAAATATTTCACTTTTAACAGGGCATATTGGAAAACCAGGGTCTGGACCTTTTTCATTAACCGGTCAACCTAATGCTATGGGAGGTAGAGAAGTTGGTGGTATGGCTAATTTACTTGCTGCTCATAAAAATTTAGCAAGTGCAAAAGACAGACAAGATGTTGCAGAGTTTTGGGGTTCAAATCCAATTTCTGAAAAACCAGGATTGACAGCAACTGAAATGTTTGATGCCTTAGATAGCGGAAAACTAAAAGCGATTTGGATCATCTGTACGAATCCTGTTGTGAGTTTACCTGACTCAAACAAAATTGAACGTGCTTTGAAAAAAGCAAAGTTTGTTGTCGTTCAAGATATTTCACATAACTCTGAAACTGCAGAATTTGCAGATCTTCTTTTACCAGCCGCTGGTTGGCTAGAAAAAGAAGGAACCATGACCAACTCCGAAAGACGTGTTAGTTATTTACCTAAAGGAATTGAAGCGCCAGGAGAAGCTCTTCCTGATGCTGAAATATTATGGAAATTTGCTCAAAAAATGGACTTTCCAGGTTTCAACTACAAAACCGTAAGTGAAGTTTATGATGAACACTGTCTTTTAACGAAAGGGACAAACATTGATGTATCAGGACTTTCACATGCGAGGCTTATTGATGAAGGAACCATGCAATGGCCAGTTCCTCATAACACTCACAAAGGAACTCCACGTTTGTATACAGATCTTAAATTTGACACTCCTACAGAGAGAGCTGCATTTAACATCCCAACAAACACCGAAAACAAATCAGAACAAACTAGTTCTACATACCCACTAATTCTTAATACGGGTAGAATTAGAGATCAATGGCATACAAGAACGAAAACGGGTAAGGTACAACGTTTATTAACACATATTGAAAAACCATATTTAGAGATGAATGGTGTGGATGCCCACAACCGTAATCTAAAAGAAGGAGATATTGTAGTTGTCAAAAACACAAGAGGTGAGGTTAGAGTTACCGTTCAAATTAATTATGATATCCGTAAGGGAGTTGTTTTTATGCCAATGCATTTTGGAAAACTTCTAAACAGTGATCATGGTAGAGCCAACAACCTAACAAACAATTTAATCGATCCAGTTTCTAAGGAACCTGATTTTAAATATTGTGCTGTTCAAGTAAGCAAGTACAAAAAAGAAAAGCAAAAAATATGTGTCATTGGTGGTGGAGCTGCCGCTTATAGATTTGTCCAAACATACAGAGAGAACAATGAAGCTGATGAATTAGAAGTATTCTCATTAGAACCTACTCCATTTTACAACCGTGTATTATTGCCGGAATATGTAAGTGAGGAAATGACATGGGAAGAATTACAAAAGATTAAAAAAGGTGAACTTGACAAATTAAAAGTTAAGTTACATGCCAGTACTTCAATTGAAGCTATAAATCGTGAAAACAAGACCATTACAGATAATCACGGTGTTGTTCATGAATATGATGTTTTAATAATGGCTACAGGAAGTAGAGCCTTTGTTCCTCAGGACGCACAACTTGATTTACCGGGTAGATTTACCATGCGTAATAAGGCAGATGCAGATGGACTTAAAAATTACCTAGACCAAACAGGGCTCCCGTTTAACCAGCAACATGTTGTTATTGTTGGTGGTGGTTTGTTAGGACTGGAATTGGCTGCTGCATTGAACAAAAGAGGAGTTAATATAACCGTAGTTCAAAGAGCACCTAGATTAATGGAACGTCAACTTGATCGAGTAGCTAGTAGATTATTAGCTCAAGATGTTCAAGAAAGAGGAATTCAAATTTATTTTGATAATGAAGTAAATACGGTATTTGAAGATGATGAAATCAACTCTTTATCTATCAACTTAAAAACAGGAAAAACTATTACAGCCAATGCAATTGTTTATGCTATTGGTACCATCCCTAATATTGAACTAGCACGTTCTTGCAAACTTGCTGCGCAAAGAGGTGTTGTTGTAAATCAATACCTGCAAACAAGTGATCCCAACATTTTTGCTATGGGTGAAATTGCACAATTCAACAATAATTTATTTGGTATCACTTCTGCAGCAGAACAGCAAGCAGACATTGCTGCCAAGTTCATTTTAGGAGATTTAAACAGTACTTACAAAGGATCTGTTTTGATGAATATTTTAAAATTTGAAGATCTTGATCTTTGTAGTATTGGAAATATTGAATACCCAGAAAACGACCCAAGTTATCAAGAAATCTTATTAATGGATGTTAGTAAAAGTTTCTACAAAAGATGTATCGTAAAAGATGATAAGCTTGTAGGTGCTGTAATGATGGGTGATAAAAGTGAATTTGCCGAATTTAAAAGCTTGATAGAAGATCGTACTGAATTATCTGACAAAAGGGAAGAATTATTACGAGGTCAAAGCAACTCAGCTCCTGTTATTGGAAAACTAATCTGCTCTTGCAGTCAAGTTGGAGAAGGGAATTTAGAAGAAGCAATTAACGGCGGTTGTACAGAGTTTACAGCTTTATGTAAATCAACTGGTGCCGGATTAGGGTGCGGTAGTTGTAAGCCAGAAGTTAGAGACATTTTAAAAGAAGTAACACAAACACAATTGGCGTAAGTCAACTTAAAAGATAAAATCATGACAAACGAATTACAACGTATTTTCATTAAAGGAGGTGTTTTGTCACCTGGTGAACTGAAAAGAGTAATTGAACTTGCAGAAGCGCTTGGCTTAAACGACATATCTTTTGGTTCACGTCAAGACATAAATTTTCCAGTAACGGAAGCGAACAAATCTGTCTTAGATCAATTTTCTGATTTAACAATGGCCTCCGTTTCTGATGCTCAAAACCAAAACATAGTTTGTTCTTATGTTTCTTCTGACATATTCATGAATACACCTTGGTTAAACGGTGTGAAGTATTTATATATTTTAGAGAACTTTAGATACAACCCTAAATTAAAAATAAACATCACTGACCCAAAGCAACAATTAGTTCCTTTGTACAGTGGAGAATTAAATTTCATTGCCTCTGACCACGAAGATTACTGGTACCTAAACTTAAAACTTCCACATTGGGAGGAAGCTGTATTTTATCCAGTTTTAATTTTCACCTTTGACATCCATAAAATTTCTAAAGAAATTGAGGAAATTTATGCGGATGCTGATGATGTAGAAGAACTTTTTGACTTAGTCAATGCCAATTTACAAACTAACAACAGAACCATAGAAAAGGAACTTGTAGTTCCATTTCAACCTTTTCCTTATTACGAAGGAATGAATAAAATGGGAATAAACAGGTATTGGTTAGGTTTGTATTGGAGAAACAATAAATACGACTTAAATTTCTTAAAAGATTTTTCTGACTTTTGTTTAGATCATAAAGTCGGAAAAATTTGTATCACTTCTTGGAAGTCTTTTATTGTAAAAGGTATACATAAAGAGGATAAATTAACCCTTGAAAAATTCTTAGGAAAAAGAGGAATCAATGTTAGACACTCTTCTTTAGAAATGAATTGGCATATTCCCGTAGCAGATGATTCTGCTTTAGATTTAAAAAAATTCATCGTAAAAAGCTTCGATCAAAATGATATAAGCACTTACGGAATGACCTTTGGGATAAGTAACTTCGGTGAAAATAAAACGTATTTTACCACAGCAATGGTAGAAAAAAATAAAACTCCATCCATTGTTAAAAATTTCCAGGTAAGACCAACCTTCAACGTTTTATATTCTAAGAACTTCAATCCAAATACTCAAGATTACATTGTATATGCACAAGATGTTGACAAAATTGAGTTGCCTGGATTGTTGATGGAATTGAGTAGAATGTACTTTGATCAATTAGGAGACACACCGCAAGAAAAAGAAGATAAAAAAGCACAAAAGATAGTTACTCAAAAAACAGAAGTACACCAATGTCCAGATTGCATGACCATATACGATAGCAAATATGGTGATCTTACAGCTGATATTGCTCCAAATACCGCGTTTGAAGACCTACCGGAAACCTACGTCTGTAATGTTTGCGAAACGAGTAAGCATGAATTTGAATTAACCTACATTTAAACTCTTATATATTCTCTTTTGTGATAATTTCCAAAGGAGAATATATTTTTTGTTGTGGCTCTTTATTTTGCAATAGATAGTCTGACATAACAGCAATCGCATCATACCCCTGATCAAAAGATTTTTGTGAAATAAGAAAGGAAACTTTATTTGATTTTAAAGCTTCTAGATTACCTTCCGTTGTGTCATGCCCAATCACAGATAAATCTTTTAATTTTTCACTTGAAAAACAATCTACCAAAGCCGATATTTGACTAGAAGGCATATAGACACCACTAATCCCAGGATTCATTTTAAAACACCTATTCAATTCCGCTGAAATTAACTGTTCATCTACTAGAGAATTAAATGTCAAACCGTGCACTTTAGCAGGCACCTTTTCATCCTCAAAATAATCAGTAAACCCTATGATTCGGTCCGATAAAGCAGTATAATTATTAATATCTTTTCGAAGTTTTATTATTAAAAACTCATCACCTTTTTTAGAACATAAATCCATTAACTTTGCAGCAAGCCTACCGCTTTTAACGGAATTCTGGCCAATGAAGCTGAAGTTTTTATATCCTTCTATATCTATATTTAAAAACACATAGGGAATTTTATTTGCATCCAATTCTGCAACTATTGTTTTTGTTTCATTTTTAAAAATCGGCGCCAATACAACCCCGTCTGGTTTACTACCCATCAACTCTTTAAATCTTAAAACATAAGAGTTCACATCAAACTGATCAAACTGAAACGTTGTTGTTTGAACACCATAAAAACCAACCTCCTCTTTTGCTTTTAACACTCCTAAATAAGGAGATTTCCAAAACGAATTTTTAGTATCGTATTGCGGTAACAAAGTCGCCAAATTATATTTTTTTCTATTGGCAAGTTTACTAGCAACATCATTCAATTTGAATTGATGTTCTTTTAGCAAAGCTTTGATGCGTTCTGCAGTTTTTTTTAGAAACTCCCGCCCTATTATGTATCACTCTATCAACTGTTCCGGTTGACACTTTCGCTAATTCTGCTATTTCTTTAATCGTTATCATAGAAACTAATAAACTTTATATTGACAAATCTATTCATTTTATATGACAAAACTTAACTGACCTTTTATGAGATCACCAAAACCAAAAAAACGATTCTACTTAAAGATTTAAGTGAAGCTCGGTAATCAAGTAAATCCTAGTAAAATCAAGCCTTAAAGAAGACTTCCATTGAAAACTTTAATATGGTACGAAATGACTCAAAACAGTGATCTCATTGAATAAATCTTCCGTATAGTATAATTTTGTACAACTAACTTTAAAATTATCAGCATTGTATTATATTGGATTTGACATAGGAAGCTCTTCAGTAAAAGTAGCCATCGTTAATGCAGCTACCGGAGAAAACTTAGCAGCAGTACATGAACCAGAAAATGAAATGGAAATTAATGCTATCCATTCTGATTGGGCAGAACAAAATCCCGAAACTTGGTGGAAGTACGCTTGTATTGCTTCTAACAGAGCCATTAAGGAATCAAAAATAGATGCTTCAAAAATAACGGGTATTGGAATCTCATATCAAATGCATGGTTTGGTTGTGGTTGACAAAAAAGGAACTCCTTTACGAGATTCCATTATTTGGTGTGACAGTCGCGCAATTGCAATAGGAAACGATGCTTTTAATGGTATCGGTAATGATATATGTGCCGGTAAATTATTGAATTCTCCTGGAAACTTTACGGCTTCTAAACTAAAATGGGTTCTTGATAACGAAAAAGAAACCTATGACAAAATCTACAAGTACATGTTACCTGGAGATTATATCGCTTATAAACTTACAGGTGTTTTTAACACCACTAAAAACGGTTTATCTGAGGGGATTTTATGGGATTACGAATCTGATTCTGTAGCAGATTTCCTTCTTAAGTACTACGGAATTGATCCATCTCTGACTCCTGATATTGTTGAGAATTTCAGTAACCAAGGAGCCGTGAATGCAAAAGGTTCTGAAGCATCAGGTATTCCAATAGGAGCTACCGTAAATTATAGAGCCGGAGACCAACCAAACAACGCACTTTCTTTGAATGTCTTCAATCATGGAGAGGTTGCAGCCACAGGAGGTACTTCTGGAGTTATTTATGCAGTTACCAATTCTAAGAAATCAAAAGAATCTTCGAGAATCAACAATTTTGCTCATGTAAATTATTCAAAAAACAATCAAATCCTTGGAAAATTGATGTGCATTAATGGATCTGGAATTCAATATCGTTGGATGAAAGATAATTTAGCGGCCAACTCTTATGAAGAAATGAACAACAAAGCCGGAGAAATCCCAGTGGGTTCAGATGGACTTGTGGTGATTCCTTTTGGAAATGGAGCAGAAAGAATCTTGAATAATAAAAATGTAGGTTCACAATATTGCAACCTTAACTTCAACAAACATTCAGATGGACATATGTACAGAGCGGCCTTAGAAGGAATTGCTTTTTCATTTGTTTATGGAATGGATATCTTAAAAAACGACAATGCGGTAATCAATGTAATTCGTGCTGGAAATGATAACTTATTTCGTTCTGAAATATTCTCTAATACAGTTGCCACATTGATTGGTCATGAAATTGAAATATACAACACTACTGGCTCCGTAGGAGCTGCAAGAGCTGCAGGTTTGACAGATGGTGACTTTAAAAAATTTGGAGAAAACATTACACAAAACGATCATGTGATGACCTATATGCCTTTAAAAAACAAAGCTCCATATGAACAGGCATATGAGGCATGGAAAACAGAACTTGAAATATTATTAAGCAATAAATAACAATTATAAATTCATACAGATATGTCTAAATTAACAATTGGAAGTAAAGAATACTTCAAAGGAATTGGAGAAATTAAATTTGAAGGTAAAGATTCAAAAAATCCTTTAGCTTATAAATACTACAACCCAGATCAAGTAATTGCTGGTAAAACTATGAGAGAGCACTTTAAGTTTTCTATAGCATATTGGCATACATTCTGTGGACAAGGTTCTGATCCATTCGGACCAGGAACACAAAACTTTGAATGGGATCAAAATGCTGATCCTTTGCAAGCTGCAAAAGACAAAGCAGATGCTGCTTTTGAGTTTATTACAAAAATGGGATTTGATTACTACTGTTTCCATGATTTTGACTTGATTCAAGAAGGAGCTACTTTCGAAGAATCTGAAGCGCGTTTGAAAGAAATCGTAGCTTACTTAAAAGAAAAACAAGCAGCTTCTGGTGTTAAATTATTATGGGGTACAGCAAACTGTTTCTCTAACCCAAGATATATGAATGGAGCTTCTACAAACCCAAATTTTGATGTCGTTGCTAGAGCTGGTGGACAGATCAAATTAGCCTTAGATGCAACGATGGAATTGGGTGGTGAAAACTACGTATTCTGGGGAGGACGTGAAGGATACATGTCTTTATTAAATACTGATATGGGACGTGAATTGAACCATATGGGACAATTTTTAGGACTGGCTAAAGATTATGCCAGAGGTAAAGGATTCAAAGGAAACTTCTTTATCGAACCAAAACCAATGGAACCAACAAAACACCAATATGATTTTGATGCTGCAACAGTTGTTGGATTCTTAAACAAACACAATTTACAAGATGATTTCAAAATCAACCTTGAAGTAAATCACGCAACTTTAGCAAGTCATACAATGCAACATGAAATGGATGTGGCTGCGCAAGCAGGTATGTTAGGTAGTATTGATGCCAACAGAGGTGATTATCAAAATGGATGGGATACAGATCAGTTCCCTAACAACATCCAAGAAACTGCGGAAGCCATGTTAGTTTTCTTAAAAGCTGGAGGTTTAAAAGGTGGTGGAGTTAACTTTGATGCTAAAATCAGAAGAAACTCAACAGATTTAGAAGATGTTTTCTTAGCTCATATTGGTGGAGCAGATACTTTTGCAAGAGGATTGATTATCGCGGATAAAATCATGAGAGAGTCTAAATACTCTGAATTGAGAGAAAACCGCTATAGTTCTTTCGACTCTGGAAAAGGAAAAGAATTTGAAGAAGGAAAACTATCTTTCGAAGATCTTTATGCGATTGCTAAAGAAAACGGAGAATTGCCAAACATTAGTGGTAAACAAGAGTTATTCGAAAACATAGTAAACGAAAATATTTAAGATTTTCAGAAATATTGTGGGTGATTCAACCAATCACCCACTTACTATCCCCTTTTTTTAAAAAACTTAAATCACAAGAAACATGGAAAAAACAAATTCAAGTTACCTTCTAAAATTAACCTTGGTAGCAACATTAGGTGGATTATTATTTGGATATGACACAGGAGTTATCTCAGGAACCGTAGGGTCTTTAGACCACTTTTTTGTCATTCCGAAAGGATTAAGCGAAACAGCAGCAAGTGCATTTAAAGGATTTCTAGTTTCTAGTGCTTTGATTGGTTGTGTTATTGGTGGAGTTTTCGGTGGAGTAATTAGTAAAAAACTTGGAAGAAAAAACGGATTAATCCTAGCTGCAATTTTATTTTTGATATCGGCCTTAGGATCTGCGATGCCTGAAATGTTTATTTCTCCTATCGGAGAAGGTGACCATACCTTATCTACTGTATTTATTATATACAGGATCATTGGAGGAGTTGGTGTTGGATTGGCTTCTATGTTATCACCTTTATACATCGCAGAAATTGCACCTGCAGACAGTCGTGGGAAATTAGTATCCTTCAACCAACTAGCTATTGTAGGTGGTTTTATGGTAGTCTATTTTGTAAATTACTTTATTTCAAAAGGAGGAGGATCTGACGAATGGCTTAATGCCATCGGATGGAGATGGATGTTCGCCTCTGAAATAGTTCCAGCGGGCTTATTTTTAGGCTTACTTTTCTTTGTTCCTGATACTCCAAGATCTTTAATGTTGAGAAATCAACCTGAAGAAGCGTTAAAAGTATTGACTAAAGTAAACGGAGAGGAAGAAGGAAAATCAATCTTAGAAGAAATCAAAGCTTCGATGAATGAAAACACTTCAGGTCATATTCTATCCTTTGGATGGCTTGTGATTGTAATTGGGGTATTGATTTCTGTTTTCCAACAATTTGTTGGAATAAACGTGGTTTTATACTATGCTCCAGAAATTTTCAAAACAATTTCCTCGGGAACAGATAGTGCATTATTAATGACAATTATTGTGGGTATCGTAAACTTCCTATTTACGATTATCGCCGTAAAAACAGTAGACAAATACGGAAGAAAACCTTTAATGATTATCGGAGCCTTAGGAATGGCAATAGCTATGCTTTCTTTAGGATTTGTATTCTTTGCTAGTGCTTCTGGGTATGTCGCACTTTTCTGCATGATGCTATATGCAGCAAGTTTTGCAGTAAGTTGGGGGCCTGTAGCATGGGTTTTATTAGCAGAAATTTTTCCAAATAAAATTAGAGGAAGAGCTCTTGCAGTGGCAGTTGCTGCTCAGTGGATCTCTAACTACTTGGTATCTCTTACATTTCCGATGATGAATGACAACTCATACCTAACAGAAAAATTCAATCATGGTTTTGCGTATTGGATTTATGGAATCATGAGTTTGATAGCCATGTTCTTTATCATGAAATACGTCCCTGAAACCAAAGGAAAAACTTTGGAAGAAATGGAAAACCTTTGGGACAAAAAAAACAATTAATAAATCGTATCGGGTTCAAAAAATAAAACCGATCAAAATTAAATACAAAAAGAATGAAATTTTTTATCGACACAGCAAATCTTGAACAAATTAAAGAAGCTCAAGACTTAGGAGTATTAGATGGTGTTACAACAAACCCATCTTTGATGGCGAAAGAAGGAATCACTGGTCAAGAAAATATTTTACAACATTATTTAGATATTTGCGAAGCAGTAGACGGAGATGTTTCTGCAGAAGTAATCTCTACAGACTTTGAGGGAATGGTAAAAGAAGGAGAAGCTTTGGCTGCCTTACATCCTCAAATTGTAGTAAAACTTCCAATGATTAAAGACGGTGTAAAAGCATGTAAATATTTCTCTTCTAAGGTAATTAGAACCAATGTAACTTTAGTTTTTTCTGCTGGTCAAGCTTTATTGGCTGCCAAAGCAGGAGCTACTTATGTTTCTCCTTTCTTAGGTCGATTGGATGATATTTCTACAGATGGGATGAACTTGATTGAAGAAATCAGATTGATCTATGATAACTACGATTTTGATACTGAAATCTTAGCAGCTTCTGTGAGGCATACCATGCATGTAATCAACTGTGCAAAATTAGGAGCGGATGTAATGACAGGTCCTTTATCTTCTATTGAAGGACTATTAAAACACCCTTTAACAGACAGTGGATTGGCACAATTCTTAAAAGATTACGCGAAAGGAAACTAATCTATGGATATTCAAAAACTAAATGATCTTGTTTCTCAAACTCGTAGAGATATTTTGAGAATGGTTCATAAAGTAAACTCTGGTCACCCTGGAGGTTCTTTAGGGTGTACAGAATTCCTAGTTGCTTTGTATAACGAAGTGATGGAACTTAAGGATGCAACCTTTGACATGGATGGAAAAAACGAAGATGTATTTTTCTTGTCAAACGGTCATATTTCACCTGTTTTTTATAGTGTTTTGGCACACAGAGGTTATTTCCCAGTGGAAGAACTTGGAACATTTCGTTTGCTAAATTCTCGTTTGCAAGGACACCCTACAACCCATGAAGAATTGCCAGGTGTTAGAATAGCTTCTGGTTCTTTAGGACAAGGTTTGTCTGTTGGAATTGGAACTGCCCAAGCAAAGAAACTAAACAATGATTCTAAGCTTGTATATACCTTACACGGTGATGGTGAATTACAAGAAGGACAAAATTGGGAAGCCATCATGTATGCAGCTGCAAAAAACGTGGACAATCTAATTGCAACAATTGATTTTAACGGGCAACAAATAGACGGTTCTACAGATCATGTTTTAAACATGGGTGATTTAGAGGCTAAATTTTCTGCTTTTGGATGGGATGTTTTGCATGTTGAAGAAGGAAATAATTTAGAAGCTATAATTGCAGGATTGCAAGAGGCTAAATCAAGAACTGGTAAGGGGAAACCCGTTTGTATCTTGCTGCATACAGTAATGGGTAATGGAGTTGATTTTATGATGCACACACATGCTTGGCATGGAAAAGCTCCTAATGATGAACAGTTAGAAATTGGACTTTCTCAAAATCTTGAAACTATAGGTGACTACTAAATTCTAGAAATGAAAAAATACACATATACTGAAAAAAAAGATACGCGTTCTGGTTTTGGAGCTGGTTTGGCAGAATTAGGAAGAACAAACCCAAATGTAGTAGCATTATGTGCTGACTTGATTGGCTCTTTGAAAATGGATAAATTCATTGAAGAGAACCCAAATTGGTTTTTCCAAATTGGTATTGCCGAAGCAAACATGATCGGAATTGCAGCTGGATTAACTATTGGTGGTAAAATTCCTTTTACGGGTACTTTTGCAAACTTTTCTACAGGTAGAGTTTATGATCAAATTCGTCAGTCTGTTGCTTACTCTGATAAAAACGTAAAAATTTGTGCATCTCACGCAGGTTTGACTTTAGGAGAAGATGGAGCGACACACCAAATCTTAGAAGATATTGGTTTGATGAAAATGTTACCAGGAATGACTGTAATCAACACCTGTGATTACAACCAAACGGAAGCGGCTACTATAGCAATCGCTGAACATGATGGTCCTGTTTATTTACGTTTTGGTCGTCCTGTAGTGCCTATTTACATGCCGAAGCACACAGAAACTGAGCACGAAAATAAATTCGTTATCGGAAAAGCTATTCAATTGACTGAAGGTGCTGATGTAACAATTGTTGCGACTGGACATTTGGTATGGGAAGCTTTACAAGCCTCTGAACAATTAGAAGAACTTGGTATTTCTGCTGAAGTTTTAAACCTGCACACCATAAAACCTTTAGATGCGGCTGCAATATTAGAATCTGTTTCAAAAACAGGATGTATTGTTACTGCTGAAGAGCACAATTATATGGGTGGTTTAGGAGAGAGTATTTCTGGTGTTTTAGCAAAAAACAACCCTATTCCTCAAGAATTTGTTGCTGTGAATGATAGTTTTGGTGAGTCTGGTACTCCAGCTCAATTGATGGAAAAATACGGATTGAATGACAAAGCAATTATTGCTGCTGTTCAAAAAGTAATCAAGAGAAAATAAAAGCCCTGTAAAGCTCTATAGAAAAAAGCATTCCTTAGGAGGAAACTGAATAATGAATGCTTTTTTTATTTACTTATAGGAGTCCTTTTTCAACTACTCCACTCTCATAGTAGACTCCCTTTCCATTATATTTGTCTTGATGGTTTTCGTTCTTGGGTGCAAAACCGATTCGTCGTCATCATCCGAACTCAACCTATCAATTAAAAATTGCATTGCTTGCTCTCCCATATAAACTCCATGTTGATTTACCGTAGTCACCCTAGGAGTAGCGTGCTGAGCTAATTCTCCATTGGTAAATCCAATCATAGAAATATCTGAAGGTATTTTATAACCTCCTCTTTTTAAAATTTCTAACGTATCTATAGTAGCCGATTCCTCTAAACAAAGAATGGCATCAACTTTCCTGCTCCCCAGAACAATTTTTAACAGCGTTTCTAAATCATCATTTTTACCGATCCGTAAAATCAAATTCTCATCAACTAAGAGATTATTCTCTTTTAACGCGTTTTTATATCCTTGAATTCTTAGTTTCCCAACACTAGTATGACTGATAATTGATACAATAGCGATATGTTTTCTACCATTATTGATAAAAAAAGAAGTCGCCTCATGAGCCGCTTTTAAGTCATCAACAATTACTTTATCACATAAAATCTCATCCGTTACCCGATCCATCATCACCATATCTACCCCATACTTCTTGGCTCCTTTAAAATGGTCATATTCTTGCAATTTCTGAGTTTCTTCAGCAAGAGAAACAATAAAACCATCTACCGTACCTTTTAAAAAATAATTGGTTGCCTCAACTTCCTTTGCATTGCTATCATGTGAGATAGAAATAATTACATTATAACCATGCTCATTAGCAACTCGCTCTACTCCACTAAAAACTTTGGCAAAATACCTATTCAAAATATTTGGAAGGATAAGACCAATTGTTTTGGTCTTTGATTTTTTCAACCCCAAAGCATGAATATTTGGCATATACCCTTTCTCATTCGCGTACTCTTGAATTTTCTTGCGCATGCCGGTACTGATATCATGGCTGTCTTTTAATGCCTTTGATACTGTAGCAATGGAAACACTGAATTCTTTGGCAATTTCTTTAAGAGTAATTCTCTTATTCATGAAGGTGCTTTTTGCGATGATTTATTCTGTGGCTAAGTTAGTGTTTTATTGGGATTTATGTTTTCTAAATAACCATATGATTCAAATTTTAATCTTTTTTTCTTCTATTTTATAATTTAAAAATTCGCTATCTTTAATAGAAAAGGAAGTATTAGGTTGTATCAATAGGACAACCTAAGAGTAAAAATTGCTAAAAAATCTACTATGCTAACAAAAGTTTTTGGTTCTGCCGTATTCGGTATTGAAGCCACCACGATTACTGTGGAAGTAAATATCGACAAAGGAATTGGATATCATTTGGTAGGCTTGCCAGATAATGCGGTAAGGGAGAGTAGTTATCGGATTTCTGCTGCTTTGAATAATATTGGATACAAGTTGCCCGGAAAAAAAATAACCATCAATATGGCACCCGCAGATTTGCGAAAAGAAGGTTCATCATATGATCTTACGTTAGCCATAGGAATATTGGCTGCTTCCAATCAAATAACTTCCAATTTTTTAGAAGATTATATCATCATGGGTGAACTTTCTCTAGATGGAAGTTTACAACCCATAAAAGGGGCTTTGCCTATTGCCATACAAGCGCAAAAAGAAGGCTTTAAAGGATTTATTCTTCCAAAACAGAATGCAAATGAAGCTGCAATTGTTTCAGGACTTAAAGTATATGGAATAGAAAATATCACAGAACTCATTTCTTTTATTGATGGTAAGTCTAACCTTATAGAAACAAACATCAATATAGAGGAAGAAATGAATAAAACGCTAGACAATCCTGAGTTTGATTTTTCGGATGTTAAGGGACAGGAATCTATAAAAAGATGTATGGAAATTGCTGCTGCGGGTGGACATAATATTATTTTAATTGGCCCTCCTGGTTCTGGTAAAACGATGTTAGCAAAAAGATTGCCAAGTATTTTACCACCAATGACAATGGAAGAAGCTTTGGAGACAACCAAAATTCACTCGGTTACAGGTAAAACAAAAGATAATTTCGGATTGATGAATGAAAGGCCATTCCGTTCTCCTCATCATACGATTTCGGACGTGGCTCTTGTTGGAGGAGGTCAATATCCACAACCAGGAGAGATTTCCTTATCGCATAATGGCGTGTTATTTTTAGATGAATTGCCAGAATTTAAACGAACGGTATTAGAGGTAATGCGACAACCGTTAGAGGACAGAGAAGTAACTATTTCTAGGGCTCGATTTACGGTAACCTACCCTAGTAGTTTTATGTTGGTTGCTAGCATGAACCCTAGTCCGAGTGGTTTTTTCAATGACCCAGATAGCCCCATGAGTTCCTCTCCGCATGAGATGCAACGTTATTTAGGAAAAATATCTGGTCCCCTTTTAGATCGTATAGACATCCATGTAGAAGTGACACCAGTTCCTTTTGAAAAATTAACCGAACTGAGAACTGGAGAACCTAGTAACACCATTAGAGAACGGGTAATTCAGGCCAGAACTCAACAAACAAAAAGATTTTACGACTTGAAAAACACGCATTATAACGCTCAAATGTCTGTTAAGAAAATTCGCTCATTCTGTGTTTTGGATAACACTTCAAAAGAGCTCTTGAAAACCGCCATGGAAAAATTAAATCTATCTGCTAGAGCTTATGATAGAATCTTAAAAGTGAGCAGAACCATAGCTGATTTAGAAAATGCAACTTCTATTTTACCGCATCATATTTCTGAAGCGATTCAATACAGAAGTTTAGACAGAGAAGGCTGGTTGAGTTAACGTTGACTCTTTTTTAAATAGATATTATATACCAAACCTACCATAATTAACAACACTCCTAACAGGGTCCATAAATTATAAACCTCGTCAAACCAAAAAGCTCCAATGACAAGCATAAAAATCACCTCTAAATATTTTAAAGGAGCAATAACACTTGTCTCATCAGATTGAAATGCTTTGGTTAAATATAGCTGACCTACATAACCGAAAACTCCTAAACTCAATAACATGGCCCACTCTTTCGGCGTAGGACTTTTCCAAATATTAATAGACATAAGACCACCAAAAACAAATGCCATCACCATAAAATAATTGATAATCACAAGTGGGTCTTCTTTGTTTCCCATTTTACGTATCAACACAAATATCAACCCAAGAGAAATAGCGGACATCATGATAAAGCCCAAACCAATAGTATTTACATTTCCTCCGAATCCTTTTATGATCAACACTCCTGAAAAGGCAACCAAAAACAGAAACCACTGAATAGGTTTTATTTTTTCTTTCAAGAAGACAAAAGCAAAAATCGCAGCGAATATAGGGGAGGTATACCTAAAAGAAACTGACGTTCCTAAAGCCAAATAATTCAATGACTGAAAAAAACAAGTTAATGAAATTACACCAGCTAGTCCCCTTGACAGTAGTAACACTTTGTTATTCCCTAAAATGGAAACCTTGGCTTTTAACAATAATGGAATGGTAAAGAAAAGAGTCCATACAGATCTAAATAAAAGTAACTGGTACGCACTAAAATCATTTAAATACTTTACTACTGTATTCATTAGTGAGAACGCAATCACACTAAATATCATGTATAAAATTGATTGTGTACTTTTCATCAAAAATATATTTGAGTTTCAAAATATTAGATGACAAAAGTAATGCTAAAAAATGATGTATATATACTGAATTCTAATGAATTAAAGCTTCTGAAACATCCTTTTCTTCCGTTCTTTTTGCTATCTCCGCTATCACCCCAAGAGCCGCTTTTTCTCCTGAAATTATTGCAGCGTTTAAAGATCCATTCAATAAAGTATCTCCAGCTAAAAAAAACTCCTTAGATAATTTGGTGTTTTCAGGTTCTATAGAATATTTTATTCTCTTTAAGTCTGGTAAAGCCTTTTTAATGAAATAATGTTTTAAAAATTTTAGTGAAGTAATTTTACAGTGTTTTTCAAGTTCTTTTTCAACCTGTTTTACTAATTCTTCAACTGATAAATTATGCTTTTTAATTACTGTAACAGACAACAGCTCTTTGGCTCCATGAGAACTCTGTTCTTGACTTGTGTGATAAAATATATTGTTAATCAAAGAGTTTTTATCCGAGACCAAACCAATCAACGCTTTTTTAATTTTCTTTTTGTCTGCTTCAAAATATAAGGTATCGCAAGATTTCCATATTTTTTTTTGTTGATTCAAGCTTGGAATTATTTTTCCAGGATCCGTAGCAACAATGGTGTAATCTGTATCCAAAACCACTCCATTCGAAAGAATTATTTTATTGGATTCAACTGATTGAATTTTCGTTTTAAAGAAAAATTTTGTCTTCTTTAACTTTCCTCTCAACTGTTTAGGAATTGCCTCTATTCCAGACTTAGGGAGTGCGGCATCCCCTTCTCCAAACATTTTATACACAAACTCAAACATCCTACTCGAAGTTCTCAATTCTATTTCTAAAAAAATCCCGCTAAAAAATGGTTGAAAAAAATCTTCAATTATTTTTTCTGAAAAACCAAAATCTTGTAAATATTGTAACGTAGTTTTTTCCTCCTTCAAAAAGATAGCTGAAATAGAGGTGTTTTTCAACATCTTATTTAATTTTAAAATATTTAATTTATCGGATACTGTTCCAATGCCTGAAAAAATTGTGGGTAATAACAAGGATATATTTCTTAGAGGATCACCCAAAGTTTTTTTCAATCTATTCTTGAAAATAGTAGAACCCGGTAAAAAAAGCTGCAAATTCAGATCTTCATAATCCAAATATTTTTGTGCTGCAGGATAAGCTGTTAGCAAGACTTGAAATCCCCTATCCAACTGATAACCTTTAAATTTATCCGTTTTTATTCTACCACCTGGCCTATCACTTGAATCGATAACAACAGGTTCATACCCTTGATTTTCTAGAACCAAGGCTGCAACAAGTCCACTTATTCCGGCACCAATTATGTGAATTTTATTTTTCATCTTTATTATTAAGATACAAAATTTATGTTTGAATTTTAAAACATTAAAATAATTTCCTCACAGTTTAACCGTAATAATCTAAGGACATAAAGTTTGTTTTTAATTGCATCATTTTTAAAATAAACTTTTTGTTTCCTTTGTAATTATTGTTTTTTTTGAACTTCACAAATTCTCCATTCGCATGAATACTAAAACAGTTTGCACTATAAATCACTAATTTATAATAAGGGATAATCCAAGAAAATCGTTCTAACTTTCGCGAATAATGGACAATAATTCCTTTAGGACGTAACTCTATATTTCCATAATCTGTTTCTGAAAATTTTAATTTTCCTAAATCTAATTTTGGGCTTAATGAATCCACCACAAACCTTGCAGATCCGACCCCACCCATGCGAATCTTTTCTAAAAAATGAAAAGATTTCCCTAGCAAACGATCGCTCTCCTCATCATATTCATCATTCCTATAAGTAGTATCAAACACCATAATTTAATTTTTAATTATATAAATTACTGAGGTAATTCTCAGCTGTTTCAATATGTTTTGATCTTTTTTCTTGAGGCATTTTATCAAACATAGACACCAACATACCTAATCTAGGGTTTTTAATAAAAAAAGACCTATGCTTATCCATAAATCGCCAAAAAAGGCCATCCCAAACAGATTGCCATTCTCCTTTTTTATAATTACTCATTTTCATCAGATAATTACTTCCACTTATATAGGGTTTTGTAGCCATCAACCCACCATCAGAAAACTGACTCATTCCATAAATATTAGGGACCATCACCCAATCATAACTATCAATATACATCTCCATGAACCATTTATATACCTCATCCGGATCAAATTCACAAAGCATCATAAAATTTCCTAAAACCATAAGACGTTCGATGTGATGATTGTATCCCGTTTTTAACAACTTATGAATTGTTTGATCTAAAGGAGCAATACCTGTTGTGCCGTTATAAAAAGATTTTGGAATTTTCTTTGTAAACTCCCAAAAATTTGTTGACCGCTCATCAGTCCCTCTCGAAATGTACATCCCTCTAATAAACTCACGCCAACCTATTATCTGTCTCACAAAACCCTCTAAGGAGTTGATCGGTATTTCTTGTTCAATGCCAAAAGAAACGGTTTGCTCAATAACCTGCTTGGGTGTAAGCAACCCAGCATTCAACAACGGACTTAATACACTATGATTCAAAATAGAATTATCCGAAACGATAGCATCTTCATAGGGTCCAAACTCTAAAAATCTATTTTCTAAAAATTGTTGCAACCAACGTTTAGCATCTTTAAAATTGGTTGGATAAGCAACATACTCGGTTACATCTCCTACATGCGAAGAAAATTCTTTTTGAACATAAGAATTTGCCTCCTCATGAAATTTATTTTTATCCGGAAAAAAAATAATTGGGGGAGTTTTTTTTGCGGGGTATTTTTTTCTGTTTTCCCCGTCAAACGTCCATTTACCACCGATAGGTTTCCTCATGGAATCCATTAAAATATTCATTTTTTTTCGCTGTGTCGTATAAAATGAAGTTTGATGGTACTTTTTTTTATCTTTTTTAAAAAAAACGGAAAGCTCTTCTTCTGTGTTTAAAAAAAGAGGAGTATCATACTTATTTCTTTTTATTTTTTTTAATTCACATTGTTTCTTAATGCGCTTCTCAAGCCAATTGTCGACCGGGTCTATGTAATTTATAGTTTCGAATCCTTTTTCACTTAAACACCCAATAAATTCTCTTAGATCTGCTATTTTTTCTGTTGCCTCAATATATTCTACTTTTTTATTTTGCGACTTTAAAAATGCTTCATATTCTTTCATAGATGCTCTATGAAAGGCAATTTTTTGTTTGTGAAAAGGATACTGCCTAAAAAACAAAAACTCCTCTACCATATATATTGGCGACTGGTTGTTTAGCAGCACAGAACTTTCAAACAACTGATTCGGGAAAATTATGTTTACTTCTTTCATTTTTTTTATTTCGTTTGCATCGCTCACTACAATATTTTACTTCATCCCAATTCATAATCCATTTTTTTCTCCATGAAAACGGTCGGTTACAAACACAGCATATTTTACTTGGTAAATGTTGTTTTTTCATCTGTTTGTATTTACATGTACTTGCAATATCTTAACCGTTTCTGCTTTTACAGTAGGATGTTTTTTATGAGCCCATATTTTATCTCTAGCCATTTTAGAACTTTTCTTTAAATCTACAATTGGGGCGGGATAATTTACACCTACAGAAACACCGCAAAAAACCTGTTCCATCATACTCATAGTCCAAGGTTCATGAATATAAGCTTCTGGTATATTCTTTAGCTCTGGCAACCATTTTTTAATAAATACTCCTTTTGGATCTAACTCCTTAGAGTTTTTTACAGGATTGTACAAACGAACGGTATTTATTCCCGTAGTTCCGGCCTGCATCTGAAACTGAGGATAATGAATCCCAGGGTCATAATCTAAGAACAACCTTGACAAATGATAGGTTCCCAATCGCCAATCCTGATCTAGGTTTAAGGTAAAAAAAGAAACCAACATAGCTCGCATTCTAAAATTTATCCATCCGGTTTTATGCAAGGCCCTCATAAAAGCATCAACCAAGGGATAACCGGTAGTTCCATCCTCCCAAGATTTAATAAAAAAATCATTTTTTTTATGACTTAGTAATTCATAACCAATATTAATACAATGTGTTTCATAGGAACAAGCAACCTCAAATTTTTGAATAAGATGACAATGCCAATACAATCTAGTTAACACACCAGAAAAAGCACTGTCATTTGCTGTTCCGTTTGGGTGGGCTCCTACAAATTGAAATACTTGTTTTATACTGATATTTCCCCAAGCTAAATATGGAGACAGCCTACTACAAGAAATTCTGCTTTCTGTAGGCTTTGAAATATTTCTATGATAATTAAAACCTCTTTTTGCGGCAAAACTTTGCAAATACCTCCACGCATACTCTTCACCAGCTGGCTGTAAATCTTTCGGATAATTTACCCAATCCAAACGCAGTTCTTCAGGTATTTGAAAAGGGTGTTGTAGTGGTTCTAAAGTAGCTAAACTATATTCATTTTTCAAAATGGGAGCATGCATTGTCTTATGCCAGCTTTGATTCCAATGATCCCTGTTTTTTAAACCTCTAATTATCCCGTCTCTTTGAAATTCTTGCCAAAAAATTTTATGTTCCTCGCAAAATAGTTTTACTTTCTTGTCGCGATTCCAAGTTAACCGAATACCACTTTCTTGGTAACTGAATATTTTTTTTATTTCAAATAAAGAATTTAAATACTCTAATACCTTAGGTACCTCTTCATAGAAAACCTCAACTCTCCTTTTAAAGTTGGCTAACTTTTTATTAAGGTCTAAAATAGAATGGTATTGAAACTGCAAATGCCTTTTACTCGTATCCGGATAACGCATACAACTTGGTTCAAACGCAAAAATTATGAGATATGGAATTTTCTGTTTCTCAGCTTTATGCATAGAACGATGATCTTGCCATCTAAGATCACGCTTTAACCAAACAATATTTACAGCCTGTTTTATCAAAATTTCAATTCTTTTTTACATTTTTTCCAGAACGAGAAAAAAGATGAGTGGTACCCTTTTACTGAAAACATCCAATCGCGTTCTTCTTCAATCCCTTTGTAGTGCTTGTTTAGTGGATGTTCCTTAAAACGGATTCTTTCCAATTTATACTCTGAAACCAAAGCATCAAATTCACCTACATAGACCTGAATTCCCTCAATATTTTTGGATAGAGACAAAACAAAATCCAACGATTTTTTAGAAACTGGATATTTTCTAAAAACAGAAGGCTCCAAAAGTAAAATTCTATTCAGAGTCAATTCTTTTTTCCATGTAGGATCTAAATTGTAAAAATTATAGATCAAAGTGGGCAGTTTGGTATTTACAATTATTTTTTTATTCTTAGGCAAAGGTGTTGTCAGCCTCAACATGGTTGAAGTCAACAATATATCTGGCACTGGTAAATCTTCAAAATCGTCATAGGACACATCAAGAAAACTACTTTTTTGATGGTCCTGGCAATAGGTATTTATATTTTCTTGATTTGCATAATATTTCTTATTACTATTTGAACCTGCCACCCATTGCCAACTCAAAGCATTGCTAGCCCAATCAGCATCTAAAAGATGATAGTACATCCATTGCGCAGGTTTTTTCCAATAATTTTTTCCAATATTACAAGCTATGGATGCAATATACATTCTAAGGTGATTGTGTAAATACCCCGTTTTATACAAATCTGTGACAGCCTTATCGATAGCCTTTATTCCTGTTTTTGCTGTATGTAAAGCAGAAGATACTCCATAAGAAATTACAGGTTCCTGCTTATTTTTGATATCATAATTTATGGCCTCTTCTTTCTCCTTCCAAACCAACTGCCAATAGTCTCTCCACGCCAACTCTTGGACAAACTTCAAAATTCTTTCGGTAGGCATTCTTCTTTTTATCAACTCCTGATGTACAAATTTTGTTGATATTACTCCTCTAGAAATGTATGGAGACAAATAACTGACTGCTCCATTTATATAATTTCTTGTTTCTTCATAAGAAATAGCATCTATATTCGCAACACGATCAAGAATCAGATTGAAGTCTGTTGGGAAAAATATTTTTTTTACACCTCTACCTCTCATAATCTCTTTGTTATTTTATTAGACGATATTGCTCTCTGTCTGGAGCATTTAAATCGTTTTATATCATCATTTCTTTTTTTCAAATGCTTGCTACTAACTCCACTATGAACTCTTTTTCTCCACCTCTTAAAACTTTTCTCTTTTAAATATCCTCGCATCATTTTCACTACCTCTTTTTCTGACACTTTAAATTGAAAAAATATAGCTTCAAAGGGAGTCCTATCTTCCCATGCCATTTCAATAATTCTGTCAAATTCTCTATTTGTTAGATTGTGTAATTCTTGTGCTTTCATATACCAAAAAAATGATAGTATAAAGATAATACATTTTGTTTAACTAATTCACTTTTTTAATAAACAAAAAAAATAGCAACACCTATAAAAAAGTACCACCATCATTAGAAAACAGCATGATCTTTTTTGCTGGAATTAAATCTAGCAAGCATCTATTCAATAGATTTTAACACTTTTCATTATAAAAAGTGCTTGTGTTTAATAGTCAAAAATAGTATTTTAGAGGAGTTGCATGTTAGCAACATAAATTATGAACCTCTTAAATTTATTTGCCTATGTTACCTTATAGATCAGAAATAAGAAATTCTCCGAAAGAACAGACCATTAAAATATATTTAAGTGATATTTCTTTAGACCAGCAACTCAAAACTTTATTAGAAAAAATTAAAGGTGTTCGCATTGTCGAAGTACAAGAAAGTATGAGTAGAAATAGAGTAAAAGAAAATCTAACAATCTTTAGAGATGAAGACATTTCTATAAATATATTAAAAGAAAAAGTAGATGACTTTTTAGAAAGTTATTTTGAAAGGGTTGATATTTAAACTAAAACAAAAAACTCCTAGATTTCTATAGGAGTTTTTTGTTATCAATTATTCTATTTACTTCTTTTTATCAACTTCAATATCTAAGTTTTTAGAATCTTCAAGCATCATTTCTTCAGCTGTTTGTTCCTCTTTATGCTCATCTGGGTTTGTAATTACAAACTCAATACGTCGATTCTCTTGGTATTCTTCCTCTGTACATTTTACACCATCTTCACACTTATTAATTGGCTCTGTTTCTCCATACCCCTTAGAACTAATTCTACTGGCCTCAATTCCATTTTGAATAATTCCAACTCTCAATACCGCTGCCCTTCTTTCAGACAAACTTAAATTGTACTCCGCACGTCCTCTACTATCTGTATGCGCCTTGATATGAACTTTTATATGTGGATATTTTCGCATCAATTGAACAACTCTCTTTGCTGCATTAAACGATTCTTCTCGAATATTGGTCTTATCAAAATCATAATAAATAGGATCTACTCTCAACATCATTTCTCCTCTTGTCAAAATAATATCTGAAGGAGTTAGAAACAAATCAGCAGGAATGGTGTCCAAATTATTTTCTGTAGTGGCAATCATCAATTCAGTTCCTTCATACTGTTCTTTTTCTGCCACCAACTTATAATTCATACTACAATCCACGGCAAATTGAAACTCACCTTGAGCGTTGGTAACAACACTATCTAATTTTAAATTATTCTCATCCAATAAAAATACTCTAGCACTGTCTAATACTATACTTGAAATCTGTGATTTATAAATACTATCCTGTTCCTTACCCACTACCAAAGTACTGTCTATAGAAGTTTCTTCTCCCTTGCTATAAACAATGGTTTCATCCAATTGCTTGTTATCTTTTGTAAAAAGAGTAACCGTTGTAATAGTATCCACTTCTGTCTCTAACTCATGAGCAATTCCTTTTATGATTTGACTACAAGCAAATTCAAAAGTATAAATATCATCATCTCCTTTTCCACCTGGTCTATTTGAAGAAAAGTATCCTTTATTTTTAGTCTTGTTAAAAGCAATCCCAAAATCGTCACTATAACTATTCAACGGACGCGCTAAATTCACAACAGATTTTGTAGGCAAATGATCCACCAAATCAACCATAAAAACATCCAGTCCTCCTTGTCCAATTGCATAACCATCACTAGAAAAGTAAAGCTCATTTTTCCATACATATGGAAACATTTCCTTTCCTTCGGTATTCACATTGGGACCTAGGTTTTTAGGCGTACCGTAACTTCCATCAGGGTTGATATCTACAACATACAAATCCGTTTTCCCATAGCCACCCGGCATATCAGACACAAAATATAATTTCGTTTCGTCTTCGCTCAAAGAAGCATGTCCTGTTTGATAATTCCTATTATTAAAAGGCATTTCAAAAATTTCCCATTCACCAACAGAATCTTTTTCTGCACGATATAATTCAATTAAATTCCTTCCTAAAGAATCTGTAACATATTTCTTTTTGTAATAATTACTTCTAGAAAAATAAATTGTGTTTTCATCTTTTGTAAATACCAAATCTGCATCATGGTATTTTGTATTTACTTTATCAGAAAATCTCACCACAGAATCAAAATTTCCATCCTTGGTTAACTTCGCCTTATACAATTCTAAATAAGGTTGGTGGTTTCCACTCCATTTCCTTTGTTTGATAGATCTATCTCTTCTAGAAGAAGAAAATAAAACCAAAGAATCTGAATAATGAACCATTCCAAAATCTTGATTTTTAGAATTTATATTTATGTTGTTCACAACACACTCCTGCTCCTGCCCAATAAGATTGGCAGAAACAAAGATGAATAATAAAAAGAATACATTTTTTTTAAACATAGATATCATTTTTAAAAGAATCTAGGACTTTTCATATTACGCTTACTAAAGCTATAGGTCAATATCAACTCATGTGAACCTGAATTATATACTCCAAAACTACTGGTTGAATAATCATAAGCATAACCCAATCGTAATTTTTGTGATGCCTGAATTCCAATCATTGCTGAAATCGAATCATCAATTCTATAGGACAACCCTAACTCCAAAACAGATTGCACCATTGCATTTACAGACAAATCAACCGATATAGGGGCACCAGAGGTTCCTTTTATCATCGCAGAGGGTTTTATCTGAAACTCATTCGTAACATCAAACACATATCCCGATGTTAAAAATATCGGCATCTTTTCAGAAGCCACACTTGCCACACCACTATCATCTCCTAAATGTTTCGTTTCTAAGAAATTCGGTGCAGACAATCCTACATAAAACTTATCTGTATAATAATAAATTCCAGCTCCAAAATTAGGTGAAATTTGATTTACAGGAACATTTAAAGGATCTCCTGGAGTTACTGTTGACAATAAACCAATATCTAAAAATGTAGCACCTGCTTTGATACCAAACGCCAATCTTCCTTCCTCTCCAGTAAACACCGTAAAAGAGAAATCTCCATATACATTATTTTCCTTAACCGGTCCAATCTCATCATGAATCACAGAAAAACCCAACCCTACAGCTCTTCCAACAGGGGCATCTAATGATAGAGTAGCTGTTCTCGCTCCTCCTTTAACTCCAACCCATTGCGTACGTCCTAAAAGAGTCAGCACCGGTAGACCTCTTGACCCCGCATAAGCTGGATTCACCACAGTCATATTATACATATACTGGGTATAATGAGGATCTTGCTGTGCCATAGAATCTAGAGCACTTAACAGCAGAACACTAATGATTAAAATTCTAAACTTTCCCATATATGATTATCTTCTTAAATACACCCATCCTGTTTGAGGTGCTCTGTCATTATTATTAAATTCAATCGTATAGAAATACGTTCCATCTGGTACATCACCAGAACCTAAATTCACACCTCCATCAGAATATCCATTCCACCAAACTGGCTCCACATTTGAATCCCCTGAATGTTTGTAGGCAAATACTTTGTTACCCCAACGGTTTACGATTACTATTTTAAAGTTAGGATACAGTACTGATAAGTTGGTAATCTCAAAAGTATCATTCAGTCCATCACCATTTGGAGTAAACTCTTCTGGGATAAAGAAATCAACATCTACTTCCACCTCAACGGTATCCTGATCATCCTCATCAGGATTGTCATTTCCTGGTGTTGAATCTACATCTTGTTCATTACACGTTTCTACCTGTGCCGTGTTATCCCACTCTCCAGTTGATTTAACTTTTACAACAATCGTTAAATCTTCTTCTACTGCGACCTGAACCATATCCACATCCCAAATACTTGTAGAGGCATCATAAGATCCTATAGAGGCAGAAGAGGAAACAAATTCATAACCCGTAGGTAACACATCTTCCACTGTTACTCCTGTAGCTATACTCGGACCTTTATTGATCAATCGAATTAAAAATTCAATTTCATCTCCGGCAGTTGGTCGGTTATCATTTACCTGTTTCACTAATTCTAAATCTACTAATGATACTGGAGTCACAATTACACAACTAGTATCATCTGCAGGATTGGTATCAATATTAGAAGATCCAATGATTGTAAAACAGTTCTCATAATCTCCAATTGGATTTACAATAGCAGCTATCGTTAAAATTTCAGCACTTCCTTTGGCTAAAGTATTAATAGTCCATACTCCTGTGGTAGCATCATACACACCTGCCGTAGACTTATATGCCAAGTAATTAAATCCTGAAGGTAAAACATCCATCAATTGAACTGTAGAGGCATCTAATTCTCCATAATTATTAACTTGAATTCTAAAGGTTATCTCATCTCCAACATTTGGAGTTAAATCATCTTTTAAGACCGATTTTTCTACTCCTAAATTTAATGCAGATATATAAGAAATATCTACACAAGAATAATCATCTTCCGTTGGATCTCCATTCCCTGGAGTTGAATCTAAATCGGCTTCATTCATTGCGGTAATTTCAGCACAATTCTCATGATCCCCTGTACCAAGAATCAAGACATCCATCGTTAATATTACCGTACTTCCTGGTAATACCTCTCCAATATTCCATATACCCGTACCAAAATCATACACTCCGGTAGTAGAATTATATCGTATAAACTTATACCCTGATGGTAACACATCTGTCACCTCAACACCTGTAGCTAAAGATTTCCCTTCATTTGTTACGTGAATTTCAAAAGTCTTTTGATTTCCAATAGATGCAATATCTGTACCGTCACTGAATGTCTTAGTCAACTTTAAATCCACATCTCTTACCGGAACAATTGTTACGCTTCCAATATTATTAGAGGTATCTAAATCGTATTGATCCGCCGTCAAGTCAGAGGTTGCATTCACAATAACGTTCCCAACAGTATTGACTCTTACAATCGCGGTGATGATCAAAGTTTTTGTTTCTCCATTCGCCAAATTACCAATCGACCACAATCCAGAACCACTGTTGTACATTCCCGAACTATCATCTGATATATATCTTACATCCGCCGGAAGAACATCGGTAATACTAACACCTGTTGCATCATTTGGTCCATCATTCGTAACAGAAATTGTATAATTGATAGTGCTCAACTCAACCGGACTTGCATTATCAACTGTTTTCGTAACTCTTAAATCAGATGCAGTCACCACAATTGTTTCCTCCATATCATCTAGAGTATTGTTATTATCCAATTGATCTTGGGTATTCGAAATCGTGTTGGTAAAACTATTACCCGAAGCTCCAGGTTCTACTAATACTTTCAATAATAAAGTATAGGTATCTCCTGCATTTAAATTACCAACAAACCAATTCGGCGCCGTCCAAATTCCCTCTGTAGGGATTCCAGAAACATAAGAAAGCCCCGCAGGCAATACATCTTCAATAACTAAATTTGTTGCATCAATAATACCATTATTTGTAACTCTAATTGTATAGATCACATGTTCTCCTTCATTTGGAGAAGAATTATTTACCACTTTAGAAAGTACAATATCTGTTTCATTAACTACATAAATAGCAGCCTCTAATGTATCTCCATTTGTGGTTGGATCCGCTTGATCTCCAACCGCCGGTGAAGTAGTATTTACAATCGTAGAACCCGCAGTTCCACCATCTACTACTGCAGAAATCGTAAGAGTCTTTGTTGCTCCATTTAAAAGGTCACCTATCATCCAAACTCCTGAACCAGCATTATAATCTCCACCTCCGGTGTCACTACTATAGATTACTCCATTTGGTAAATTATCTACCAATGAAACTCCAGTTGCATCACTTCCTCCATTATTGGTAACAGTAATTGTGTAATTCACAGTATCACCTTCATCTGGTGTTGCAGTATCCACTGTTTTAACCGTAACTAAATCCGTAGAAGAAACAGTTACCGATACAGATGGTTGATCTGGTGTAGCATTTGTATCAAATTGATCTTGTGTATTCGTTACTGTATTTACCAAAGTTTGACCAGCTGTTCCAGCACCTACATTTACTTGTAAAATTAAGGTTTCTGTCGCACCAGCATCCAATTCGATAATTGACCAATTTGGATATGCCCAATTTCCACCGGAAGCGGTACCTGCGACATAAATTAAACCAGATGGTAACATATCGGTAACTACCATATTAGTGGCTCTAACTGTACCATTGTTGGTAACTTTCACGCTATACAGAAGAGTATCACCTTCATCTGGAGAAGAATTATCCACATTCTTTTCTAAAACAATATCCGTTTCGTTATCTACATGTATCGTCGCTTGAAGTTGATCCCCTGCTGTTGTCGGATCTGTTTGATCTCCTGCAGCGGCAGTAGTTGTATTCACTATTGTGGACCCAGCCGAACCAACTGAAACCAAAGCCTCAATATTTAAACTTACTGTTGCTCCATTCGCTATAGCCCCAATACTCCAAATTCCTGATCCAAAATTATAAGCACCGGCACTGTCATCAGACTGATACACAACTCCTGCTGGTAAGTGATCCACAAGGCTAACTCCTGTAGCGTTACTCAACCCATTATTGGTAACATTGATTGTGTAAGTAATTATTTCTCCTTCATCTGGTGATGGATTATCCACCGTTTTCACTGTTACTAAATCCGCTGCCGTAACGATAACAGTTTCATCCAAATCATCAGGACTGGTATTGGTATCCAATTGATCTTGGGTATTAGATATCGTATTGGTTAAAGACTGACCAGCAGTTCCAACTCCTACATTTGCTTTTAATGATAAGTATTCAATCGCTCCTGGTGCCAAAGATGTCAAGGTCCATGTTGGTGAATTCCAACTACCAGCGGTTGGTGTCCCAGAAACATAGTTCAACCCAACTGGTAAAATATCCGTTACCTGAACATTCGTTGCAGTTATAGTTCCTTTATTTTCAACAATAATGGTATACACAACATCTTCTCCCTCGTTTGGCGTGTTGTTATTTACCGTCTTGCTTAACACAATATCCGTTTCGTTATCTACATATACTGTTGCCTCTAAAACATCTCCATTTGTAGTTGGATCTGCTTGATCTGCAATCGCAGCAGTTGTTGTATTTACAATCGTTGAACCGGCCGTTCCTGATTCTACAACTGCCTGAATCAATAGGCTCGTAGCAGCTCCATTTGCAAGTGCTCCAATCGTCCAAACACCCGTGGCACTATTATACTGACCACTGCTGTTATCTCCAGAATATGCCAAGCCATTTGGCAATATATCCACAAGACTAACTCCCGTGGCATCACTGGTACCATTATTAGAAACTGAAATAGAATAAGTAATCGTTTCTCCTTCTGCTGGAGTCGTATTATCAACAGATTTAACCGTAATTAAATCTGCAGCGGTAACTACAATTGTTTCTTCTAAATCATCTAAACTTGCGTTATTATCCAACTGATCCTGCCTGTTGCTTACAGTATTGGTAATTATTTGTCCAGCAGTTCCGGCATCTACCGTTACAGTAACAAATAACCTCTCGGTTGCACCAGATACCAATTTACTAAGAATCCATGTCGATGCACTCCAATTACCAGAAGTAGGAAGAGCGGAAACATAAGTCAATCCAGCTGGAAGCAAATCTGTAATAATAACATTGGTTGCATCAATAACTCCTTTATTTTGAACCTCTATCGTATAAATTACAGTATCACCTTCATTTGGCGTTAAGTTATTAGCCTTTTTCGTTAATAAGATATCTGTCTCGTTATCGATAAAAATAGAAGCTTCTAAAACATCTCCTATCTCAATAGGGTCTGCCTGATCTGCAAATGCACTTGTTGTTACATTTGTAATTGTCTTCCCTGCAGTTCCAGCATCCACTGTTGCCTGAACTGTTAATATTTTAGTGTCTCCAAACGTCAAGTTTCCAATTGTCCAAATTCCAGAAACAGGATCGAAAGTACCGCTACTATCATCACTTATGTAGGTAACTCCGTTTGGTAAATGATCTACCAAGGATACATTGGTAGCATTCGCCAATCCATTATTTGTAACACTTATAGAATAATTGATAGTGTCTCCCTCATCCGGAGTCGTATTGTCTACAGTCTTTACAGTAACCAAATCAGCATACGCAACAACGATAACTTCTTCAAAGTCATCTAATGTTGCATTCGTATCTAATTGATCTTGGGTATTGCTAATTGTATTTATAATAGTTTGACCCGCAGTTCCAGCATCAATTCTTACCCTAAGGATCAAGGTTTCCGTTTCTCCCGGATTCAGTGTATTCAAATTCCAAATAGGGTTATTCCAAATTCCAGAGGTAGGCGTTCCGGATAAATAAGTAACACCAGCAGGTAAAATATCCTCTATTTCTAAATTTGTTGCCTGTATGGTACCATTATTCCAAACTCGAATCGTATAAAATACTTCAGCTCCTTCATTTGGATTTAGATTACTTGCTACTTTACTTATAACTATATCTGTTTTATTTTCAATAAAAATAATAGCCGACAATACATCTCCAAATGTTGTTGGGTCTGCTTGATCTCCTGAAGCTGCTGTGGTAGTATTTTCAATAGTTGTTCCTGCTGTACCTGAATTTACGGTAGCAACTATATTTAAACTTACAGAAGCTCCGAATGGAATATCACCAATACTCCAAACACTAGTTGCATCAGAATAAGAACCGGCACCATCATCACTAACATAGGTCACCCCAAATGGTAAATGATCTACTAAACTTACTCCTGTTGCATCACTCAGTCCATTATTTGTAACAGTCAGCGTATAAACAATAGTATCCCCTTCATCTGGTGCCGTATTGTCTACTGTTTTAACTGTCACCAAGTCTGACGCTCCAACAACTATCGTTTCTTCTAAATCATCTGAAGTAAAATTAGTATCCAGTTGATCTTGTGTATTGCTAATTGTATTTGTTAAATTTTGACCTGCCGTTCCTTGGTCTACTTTTGCATCAATAATAAGCACTTCAGTTTCACCAGCTGCAAGAGAATTAATCGTCCAAATTGGTGAATTCCATATTCCTGTTGCAGGAATTCCTGCAACATAGGTCAATCCAACTGGTAAAATATCTGTTACAGCCACGTTGGTCGCTGTTATAGAACCATTATTAGATATTGTAATAGTGTATCTTATAGTCTCACCTTCATTCGGAGTATTATTATTAACTGTTTTAGTTAAGGCAATATCCGTTTCATTATCAACAAAAATGGCTGCTTCAAGCACATCGCCATTTGTTAATAAATCTGTTTGATCTCCGCTTGCTGCGGTCGTGGTATTTAAGATCGTACTTCCTGCAGTACCATCATCAACAGTTGCTTGAATATTCAATTCAGAGTTCGAACCATTTGCCAAAGTCCCCACATTCCAAATTCCAGAACCTGAATTATAGTCTCCTCCAGCATCATCGCTAGCATAGGTAACCCCATTTGGCAAAATATCTATAAGAGAAATATTTGTAGCTTCGTTTGGACCATAATTATCAACTTTAATAGTGTAAGTAATGGTTTGTCCTTCACTAGGAGTGGTATCATCAACCGATTTTACAGTAATTAGATTGGCAGAAGCAATAATTACTGACTCTTCAAGATCATCTGGAGTAAGATTAGTATCCAACTGGTCTTGGGTATTTCTCACATGATTTGTAATCACTGTACCTGCGGTTCCAGTATTTACTCTTGCAGTTAAAAGCATCGTTGCAGAAGCTCCATTTGCTAAAGTCCCAATATTCCAAACTGGACTGTTCCAAACACCTTCATTTGGTACACCTGAAATTAAAGTAAGTCCTATCGGAGTAATATCCGTAAGCTTCAATCCAGTTACTTCAATTGGACCGTTATTTTGAACTTCAATGGTAAATATTACAATTTCACCTTCATTTGGATTCGAATTATTAACGACCTTAGTAACAGCTATATCTGATTGATTATCCACATAGATTACTGCTTCCAACCTATCACCAATGGTAGAAGAGTTCGTTTGATCCCCTTCCGCCACAGTTGTTGTATTTGTGATCGTTGTTCCTCCAGTACCGGCATTTACGGTTGCCTTAATATTTAAGGTTTCAATTGCTCCATTACTAATAGAAGCTATAGACCAAACTCCTGTATTCGAATCATAGGTACCAGCGGAATCGTCACTTACATAAGTAACCCCTATAGGTAGATGATCAATCAAACTCACATTGGTAGCCGCATCAGGACCGATATTTCTTACTGTAATGGTATAATTAATTTCCTCTCCAACACTTGGAGTTGAGTTGTCGACTGACTTTTGAGTTACCAAGTCGGCAGAAGTAACCACAATAGTTTCATCTAAATCATCGGTTGTATTGTTATTATCAAATTGATCTTGAGTATTGCTAATTGTATTGGTTAATACCATCCCATCTGCAGAATCACTTACCAATACCTCAAGGTTTAAAGTCTCTTGTTCTCCTACACTCAATGCGTTGATATTCCAATTTTGATTGTTATACACTCCTGAGCTTGGAGTGCTAGATAGTAAAGTCAGACCAGCAGGTAAAATATCTGTTATCACAACATTTGTTGCGGCGATTGGACCTTTATTTTCAACGACAATTGTATAATTTATTTTATCTCCTCCATTAGGATTAGCATTGTCTACTACTTTAGACAATACAATATCTGTTTCATTATCAATATAGATGACTGCCTTTAATTGATCTCCCGCATTCGTAGCATCTGTTTGGTCGGCTATGGCTGCCAAAGCAATATTTTCAATAGAAGTTCCAGCGGTTCCACTATCAACAGTAGCATTGATATTTAGATTTGTTGAGGCTCCATTGGCTAGATCTCCGATAAACCAAACTCCGGTTGTAGCATCATAAAAACCACTTCTATCATCACTAACGTAAGTCAATCCAGGAGGTAATCTATCTACCACTGTAACATTGGTAGCATCACTAGGACCATTATTTGTCACTACTAAAGTATAGGTAACTATATCACCTTCTTGAGGTGTTGCGTTGTTTACTGTTTTCACTGTTATCAAATCAACAGCAGTAACAACAATTACTTCATTATCATCATCAAGAGTAGCATTGTTATCCAGTTGATCTTGAGTATTGCTTATGGTATTATTTAAAGTTTGTCCTGAAGTACCTGTAGCAACGATAACTTGCACGAGCAAAGTTTCCGTTACACCTGCACCTAAAGTATTTAAAGTCCAAGTTGGATAACTCCAAACACCTTCTGAAGCCACTCCAGAAACATATACCAATCCCGGATCTAATACATCTGTAATCACCAATTGGTTGCATCAATGATCCCATTATTCGTAACCTCTATATTATAAATAATTGCATCTCCCTCATTTGGAGTTGAATTATTTACCGTTTTAGATAATACAATATCCGTTGCATTGTCTACATGTATATCTGCGGTTAACACATCACCTGAAGTTGTAGGGTCTGTTTGATCTCCAATGGCAGCCGTAGTTGTATTTGTAACCACAGAACCTGCAGTACCTACATTCACGGTAGCCTGAATATTTAAGATAGTCGAATTCCCATTTGCCAGATTTCCAACATTCCAAATACCAGAACCACTATTATAATCCCCACCTGAATCATCTGACACATAAGTAACCCCCGAAGGTAAATTATCTATCAAACCAATTCCAGTGGCATTGCTACCTCCATTATTTGTAACTTCAATAGAATAGATAATTAGATCTCCTTCACTAGGAGCATTGTTATTTACTGTTTTAACAGTCACTAAATCTGAAGAAGTCACAACGACAGTTTCTTCCATATCATCTGGAGTTACATTTGAATCAAATTGATCTTGAACATTTGTAACTGTATTCGTTAAGGATTGTCCTGCTGTTCCCGGACCAACCTGAACTTGTAAAGTCAATTCTTCTGTACCTCCCGGAACAATTTGAGCCATAGACCATTCTGGTTCTATCCAAGTTCCCTCAGAAGGATTTCCAGTAACATGTGTCAAACCAGTTGGTAAGAAATCTGTTACAACAATATTGGTGACGTTTACCAAGCCTTTATTTTCTGCTCTTATGGTATAGGTAATGATATCTCCTTCATCTGGAGTTGGATTATCAACCGTTTTAGTAATCACTACATCTGTCTCACTGTCCACAATTATCTCAGCTTCTAAAACATCATCTTTCGTTGTTGGATCCGCTTGATCTCCAGTAGCTGCAGTTGTAAGGTTGGTTATTTTTTGCCCTTGAGTTCCTGGATCTACATTTACAAATATTTTTAACTCAGCAGATTTACCATTTTCAATATCACCAATAGTCCATAATCCGTTTCCTGCATTGTAGGAACCTCCTGAATTATCACTCAAATAAGTTACTCCAGTTGGAAGAACATCTACTAAGGAAACATTATTAGCTAAATCTGGGCCTTTATTTTCTACATTGATCGTGTACCAAATTGTTTCTCCTTCAACTACTAATGTCTTATTTACTTCTTTTTTAGTAACCAAATCAGAGCTAGAAACCACAATCGTCGCAGTATCATCATCTAAAGTAATATTTTGATCTACCTGATCTTGCGTATTGCTAATTGTATTGGTTAAAGTTTGACCTGAAGTACCAAGATCTACTTGAACCTCTAAAATCAGTTCTTCCGTAGCACCTGGTAACATCGTTCCTATATTCCATGTTGGTGGAGTCCATGTTGAAACTGTTCCAATTCCATTGATATAAGTAAGCCCTGCAGGCAAATTATCCGTAAGCACTACATTGGTAATTTCACTAATTGAATTGTTGGTTATTTTAATCGTATAGAAAATAATATCACCTTCGTTAGGATTTGCATCCGACACTTCTTTAGACAGCACAACATCAGCAATAACTGAAGGGGTAATAGTGACAGAATCCTCATCATTTGTTGGATCTGAATCTATTTCATTGACACTTTCTAAACTTGCAGTATTCTTGTATTCATCAACTGTTCCGTTTGGATTATTCACAACTGTCTTATAATTCAATACCAATTGTTTTCCTGGATCTAATAAAAGATTACTCCATAAAATAGAATTTCCACCTGAATTATAAACACCTCCATTGTCCACAGAACCAGATACCAAACTTACTCCACTTGGCAAATCATCTTTGATTTCAATTCCTGTAGCAGTATTGATTCCATTATTTGTTAAGGTAATCGAATAAGATACCGTAGAACCGACCACCGGACTAGGGATATCTACTTTTTTATCTACGGCAATATCTGTAACACCTACAACTGTTATCAAGACGGCGTCTTCTTTCTGAGGACATATACCCAATCTTACTGTCCAATTGAATTCATAAACTCCAGGAACAACACCAGTAATTTGAGTTTTTGGATCATTTATATCCAATATGATTGGAGTCGATGGACCGCTTTTGAATTGCCATTCACCGACCGCAGGGGATACATCCGTTGCATCCATAAAGATATTGTCAAATTGCGGTACAATTTGATCTGGACCTGCATCAAGAACACCCACAATAGTGTCATCATAGATAATTATTTCTACAGTATCAGTAGTACTACAACCTCCACTAGTAATTGTCCATCGGAATACATAGGTTCCTTCAATCAATCCGGAAACTCCTGTTTCTGAATTAAACTGATTGGCAATTACCGCGGTATTAGGACCAGAATCTTGTGTCCATTGGCCTGAACCAAAACTAATTGAATTTCCGAATAAAGTAGTAGCATCAACATCACACAATTCTTGATCTGAACCAGCATTTGCATCTGAAGCTGGAGGTGCTGTAAATTCTAAAATCACCTCGTCAGAAATATCTGTACAAACTGGATTTCCATTAGAAACGGTCCAAGTGAAAACATAATTTCCAATTGGCAAATTAAACGGATCGTTAATTGTTAAAGTAGATTTTGGATCATTTGGACTATCAATAATAATTCCTGTCCCTACGGAAGGGTCTGTTGTCAATGTCCAAGTTCCAATTCCGTTTGTAGGAGTTACCGCATCTAACTGAGGTAATACCTGACATGCAGCGGTTCCACCTGTTTGATCCGGACCTGCATCTGCCCCTAATGGTGGGTCATATACATTAATTCTAACGACATCTTTCAATTCCAAACAAGGAGTACTTCCAACATTCCATTCATAGATATACAAGCCTTCAATTAAATCTGATATAACGGCATCTTTATCTGTAGCACTTGAAATTGTTGGAGTATTTGGTCCGCTCACCAAAATCCATTCACCCGGATCTCCAGTTGCGGTCATGGTTACAGAAGTATTTGTATCCGTACAAATACTCTGATCTGGACCTGCATTCGGAGTATCAGGAAGTTTTGTGTTTTTAATTTCTAATTCATCAGAACTCGTACAAGCCAGACCAGACGCAGATGCCGTAAACGTAAAAATGTATGTATCCGTAATGCTAGGATCTAATTCAACAATCGCAGTATTATCTGAATTATTCGTGATAGAAATTACCGTTGTATTAATTGGTGCTGTTTGTGTCCAAACCCCTAAAGCACCAGGATTTGCTTCTAATAATATTTGAGAGGCTGCACAAATATCTTGGTCTTTACCATCCAAATTAATTTCAGTTGCAACGGTAAAAGAGGTTGTAGCCACAGAATTTGGGCAATTGATTCCATTGCTACTTGTCCATTTAAATACATAATCACCCGAAACAAGATTTGAAACTACCGAAACAGAATCGTTAACATCCGCAATATTTGGGTTATTAGGTCCAGACTCTAAAGTCCATGTTCCCACACCCTCCGTTATGACATTACCTGTTAATGTAGTTGAGTTACCGTTACAAATATCCGCAATTGGTCCGGCGGTAGCAGGAGTTGGTGCTGTGCTAATAGAAAAAGCCATTTCATCTGATGAAGATTCACAAGTTCCTTTTGAAACCACCCAGTTAAAAGCATAATTACCTTCCACAAAATTTGAAAATATCGCTGTAGGACTTGTAATATCATCTACAATCCAACCCGCATTCCCTGAAGTCTGCTCCCATTTCCCGGTCAATCCCGTAGCTGGTGTATTAGCAGCCATTACTACTTGAACTCCACAAATAGTTTGATCAGGTCCAGCATCTAAATTCAAACTAGAATCAGGCGCCACTGTAATAAGCGTGGTATCCTCCGTTTCTGCCGAACAAATTAAGGTACTAACCGTCCATTTAAATTCATAATCTCCGTCTTGAGTCATCCCAGTAACACTTGCGGTAAAATCTCCCGTTGAAGTTATTACCGGTGTCGTAGGCCCAGAAACAAAGCTCCAAACACCACTTCCACTAAACGGCATTTCTGTTTCTATTGCTGTTAACATTCCAGAAGTTGTACCAGATGACAAACACTGATCCGCACCAGCATCCGCGACAGAAGGAGAGTTTAAAAGACCTGTAGTTAAAACAACATCATCAGAATCGTCCCCACATTTCAAGGTTGTAATGGTCCATGTAAACGTATAAGATGTGCTCTTATCCAAGCCTGTTACCATAGCATCAGGAACGCTATCATCTAAAATCGTTATTCCCGTACTTGGGCTTACGGTCCATTTTCCTGTTTGTCCAGATTCTAGTGCGTTCCCTTGTAAAACATGAGTTCCTGAACAAATAGACTCATCTGGTCCAGCATCAGCTAACGGAGGAGTTGCGTACGTCACATAAGTATCAGAAAAAGAATCCTGTGAATTTGGACCAGCAGAAACCAAGTATCTAAAAATATACTCTCCAGGAATCAAGCCTGTGACTTCAGGATTAGGAATATTTACATCAGAAAAAATCGCTGTATTCGGTCCACTCACCTGTGACCACGTTGCCGTACCCACTGTAATTGGATTACCGGCTAATGTTGTAGAACTTTGACCACAATTCAAAACGGAATTAGATCCTGCATTTCCATCAGTTGGCGTTAAGGAAACGAAACAACATATAACAGAAAAATACTTCTAATTGATTGAGAGATCAGACAAACTTTTGTAGACACTACCACATAGACTGGGTATACCTGTGCCGAAATCGATAGACTTAGCAGTAATAAAAAAAGAGATTCAAAAAAAGGGCGCGTATGCTTAGCATCTTTAAGAAATTTTTTTTAAAAACACAAAACCCCGATTCTAATACGAATCAGGGTTTTCAATACATGTCATTATACTAGTTCTAGTAAAAAACTTATAGGAATTGACTGATTAACGGATGACAAACAATTTTGACAACTGTTTCCCTGCTGTAGTAATCCTAGCAGCATAAACACCCGTAGGCAAATGAGCAGCGTCAATTTCACCAACCCCATTGCGAAGGGTCTGTTCCGCAACTTTTTTACCAGAAAGCGCATAGATTGCTAACGTTCCATTTTCAGCACCATTCACTTTTACTTGTGTTTTTGAAGTTTGCGCATTAAAATAGAGCAGTACATCCGCTGCGGATAAACCTGAAGGTGTCAACGACAAAGAGGCACCTCCTGACTCCCAAGCGCCAGTATCTACAGCACCCGTAGCAGCACGGCTTTGCCCCAATTGGTCTTCGTAATTCTCCAAATACATGGCATCTCCGTACAAAACAGGACTTGCGTTTGAAGCGTATTTTAAAACCTTATCCGTACCTGCATTCAAAGCGGCTTCATTGGTAAAAACTACGGTTTCATTTTCAAGAACATTGTTCTTACTAATTGCAATTTCTCCATAATTTTCAACATCTTCGATATTTAATACATCATTTAAAACACTATTATTGATGGTTAAACTAGCTTTATGTGCTCTCGCAACATCTTTACTATTATTACCTGTCACAATACTGTTATTGAGTTTTACTGTAACCTCATATACTCCTTGAGCAATTAAAGCAGCACTTTCATCGTTTTTATTCGTATTACCAACAACCGTCAAATTGGTCAAATTAACCTTAGGAATCATATCACCTGTATTTTGAGGATGTGCATTAATGTACAATGCGCCTCCTTTTTTAGCTGTATTGTTGTAAAAAGTTGAATTTTCAATTAAATAATTTTGTGCATTCAAGGGGTACAGAAACAAAGCTCCTCCATTTCCTGTTTCCCCTGCCTGGTTGTGTTTGAAAAGACATTTGGTAAGGCTAACAACACCTTTTCCTTCTAAAAATCCAGCTCCTCCATGCACATTTGCTGTATTGCCTTCAAACACTGAATTGTCAATAGTTACATCTCCTAAAGATTTTAGGTGCAATGCACCAGACCATTGAGCACTGTTGCTTTCAAATGTACAGCTATCAATAGCAGCTTTAAATCCTAGCTCCCCTTCTACATAGAGCCCTCCTCCATGCAATGGAGCAATATTATTGTCAAACACAGTGTTGGATATATTAACCGCACCCATTCCATGCAGGTAGGCACCAGCTCCTTTAGTATTTTGGCCTTGGCTTGCATTCATTTCAAATGTAGAATTTTTTAAATCAATGGTTTTATCTGATTCTATGTACATACCAGCACCGTTTGTCCCTTTATTATTCTTAAAAGTACAATTGTCAAATTCAACATTGATCAAGCCACGTATACAAACAGCCCCTCCTTCTGTATCAGAAGTATTACCATCAAAAACACAATCTTTGACTTTAATAAATGCATTATCATCTGCATTAAAGGAAAAAAACAATGCCCCTCCTTCTTTCGTAGATGTGTTGTTTTTAAAAGTACAACCCATAATCGTGATATTTGCATTCACTGCTCCTGTTGTAAACACACTCCCTTTATCAGTAGAGCTACAGTTTTCAATTTGAAGGTTAATTATAGAAATTGTTTTGTTGGCAAACATATTAAAAAGTGATTTCCCTAAAGGTAAATCAGCTCCATCAATAACAGCGTTGTTAATTCCTTCTATCATCAAATGTTTATTAAACGTAAATTGGGCTGTAGGCTCCAATGCTCCATCAGAGCCATCAACAATAATAGTATCATCAACACGAGCAACATCTCTAGCAGCAGCCAAAGTTTTGTAAGGTGTGTCAATACTGGTACCGTCTTCAGTAGCATCATCACCGTTAGCGGCTACATAATAATCGGTTGCGTAAGTGGCCATTGTACTGAACAATAGCATTCCTAATAAGATAATTTTTTTCATAAATGGTTCTATTAATTGGTTTTATTTATTCAAACGTTCACCGGTAAAAACAAGTGAAATACAATATAAACACCTCCTTTTAAAGTCTCTTAAAAAAGGAGGTATACCCTACTGATCCCTAAAACACAAAAGAGGGTGATATCTGTATACTTTTTTTTACACAGGCATCACCATTTTTATTCTAGTTATTCATCGCGGGGAGTTTACTCTACTGCAAAATCGTACTTTCCCGTTGCTAATTTCAGTGGAACGTTCATATTTTCAATAAGCCCCTTGTTTTTTATAGTCACCTGTTTTACGGTTTTATCGAAAGCTAAGGTAGCGGTGCTGTTTGGCGGCACTTCCACCTTGTAAATCACTTTAGTTCCAGCTCTTTTCCATGCAGAGACAAGTGTTCCGTAAGGAGTTTTATGACTGGCTTTAAAATCCTCCAAACCTTTTACAAAATGAGGTTGTAGCAAGGTGTTTTTAAACCCAGGTTGCTGTTCATCGATATTGATTCCTCCAAGTGTTTTGTAGTACCAAGCACCAATTTCTCCAAACATAATATGGTTCAAAGAAGCATTGTGATCTGCAGACAATTCCCAGTTCTCATAAAGTGTGGTGGCTCCATTGGCAATCCAATACCCCCAAGAAGGAAATTCTTTAGAGGCTGTCAATGCAAAGGCCAAATCTGCATGGCCATTTTGACTCAAGGCATTTAAGATGGTTTTAGACCCCAAAAGCCCCACGTCCAACTTGCTTCCATTAGCAACAATTGATTTGGCTAAATTATCCGCAACTGCTTGTTGGTGTTCCGCTGGTACAATCCCTCTAAAAAGTGCCATACTCATTTCTGTCTGAGTACCTGAACCATAACTGTTTTTTACTGGGTCAAAATATTTTGCATTGATGGCAGACTTAATTGCTGCTGCCAATTTTTCATAGGTAACTGCTTCTGCTGATTTTCCTAAAAGGGCAGCTGTTTTCTCAAGAATTACCACATCGGTATAATAAAATATCGAAGAGGTCAACTCCACATTGGAAGTAGATTTTATAGGCACCCAGTCACCCAAGCCCCAATTGGTAAGATTCCCTTTGGCTACACTTGAAATCTTAGCTACAAAGCGCTTCATGTTTTCATAATTCTCAGCTAAAATCTGTTGGTCACCGTAAAACTTATACACGTTCCAAGGAACCAATACCATAGAGCTGGTCCAATCCACACCGTTCCCCCATGTATAGCCCCAACCAGAGCTTGGAATAATGGCAGGTAGCATCCCATCAGCACGCTGTTCGTCGCGGTGATCGTCCATCCATTTTTCATAAATCTGAATCCCGTCGTAATTGAACAAACCAACCTCAATGGCGATATGCCCATCTCCTGTCCAACCGTTTTTTTCTCGCTGTGGGCAATCGGTAGGATACCCGAATAAATTAGACAAGTAAGCCCTGTTGGTGGCTTTCCATATCTTGTAAACCAATTCATTTGAAGTTTCTATAACCCCCGCTGACTCCACATCACTATGCGTAAAATACGCCTTTAAACTCGTTACATCTAAGGCCAGCTCTTTGTCGAAACTCACCTCAACATATTGAAAGCCTTTGTAGTTAAATCTTGGTGTAAATTCCTCTTGTCCAACTCCACTCAAAGTGTAAATATCCGTCTGAAAAGGATCGGAAGCATCCGTTGGGCGGTAATGTACTTCCAATCCTTTGCTGTAAATACGTCCCTTTTTTAGGTGTTCTCCGTGTTTGACACGTACCTGAGTTCCCTTAGCTCCCTTCACTGTTAATTTAGTGGTACCAGCCATGTTTGTTCCAAAATCATACAAATAAGTATTTTTAGCTACTTTTTTTACGGAAACAGCTTGGTATTCCGCTACTTTTCGAACGGGTGGCATTTGTTGTGCACTGACAAGCGCTGTTGGTGAACTTACTTCAACAGCCTGCTTCCATTGCTTGTTTGCCTTGTTATGATCAATATGCTCTGCTGTATAAATACTGTTCAACTGAATTTCTCCAAAGGAGCTTTTCCAAGATTTATCCGATACAAAGGTCGCTTTGCTACCGTCCTCATAAGTGATGTTCAATTCAAACATAAAACTAGGACGTCCTCGCCAAGGTGCTTTGTGGAAATACCAAACGGCTGTAGACTGATGGTTATACCAACCGTTCCCTAGAATTACCTCCACCTGGTTGTCTTTTTTTAACAAGTTCGTCACATCGTAACTGTTGTACAACACCCTCTTGTCAAATCGAGTATAGGCTGGATTCATAAAAGCATCCCCTACCTGTTTTCCGTTTAAGAGAAATTCATGCAAGCCCGCTGAAGCAAGATGCACTGTAGCGCTCGCTATATTTTTGTTAGTTGTAAATTCTTTGTTAAAATAAGGTGCTCTTTTTTCATCAACTGTTGCGCCGTCACCAATCCACTTCGCATTCCAATTCCCTTTTTGTCCGGTTTGAAAGCTAGCTGGTATAGAAAGCAAACTCTCGTTCCCTTCAGCGTCCCAAATCTTAACCGCCTAATAATACCGGGTATTCGGTTTTAAAAGAGCTCCTGCATAAGACACGAGCTGTTTGTCAGAGGCTATTTTTCCACTGTCCCAAACCAAACTGTTCTTCGCTGAAATAGCAGCACTGTCTGTACCGACAAGGATTTGATACGCTCCCTGCAATGTTACTTCGGAATCGGCGGGAAGCAGCCAAGACAAACGAGGAGCGTCCGTGTCAATTCCCAATGGGCTTGTCGCATATTCACAACGCAAATGATTCGGCGCAATAGTTGTTGTCTTACTCTTTTTACAAGAAAGCAGGGACAAAACACTCAAGGCAAGCACCAGTACTAGTTTGAAATTACAGATTTTTTTCATTTATTTATTAGTTTAGTGTTTATTATTCTGATCGTCTCTTTAGGTTTATCAAACGAAAATCCATTGCCTGGTTTCCAGGAATTTTTGTCGCTTTCAAACGCAATACTCCGCTGCCCTTTTCCAAGGAAATGCTGCCGATATTTTTTTTCTTAAATTCTTTCACATAAGACTCTTCTCTTGGGACTCGATCCGTTTCACTAACCAGCAAGGGTGGATTGTATGCTTCGGAAACTTCCCATTCCAATTGATTTTCCCCAAGACTAAGCGCAAAGCTTGCACCGATATTTTCCTCAGCACAGGTATAATATACCTCCACTTCAAAAAGGCCACTTTCCACCACTTCTACGTCCCAAGTAATGCTGTCCGATGTACGGGTCCAATTTGTAAAAAAAGAACAATTGGGAAATTTATTGGAACGTTGGATATTTCCATGTGCCACGCCATCACGGGCGGGAATTTGCGTGTATTTTAAACCTGGATGACCAATCGTAAAACTGCGTAAATCTTCTTTTGAAAGGGCTGCCAAGGCATCGTTTTCCCAAGATATTTTTGCTTGTTCATGGGCTTTTGCAATGCGAGGATACTGAGCAGCAATATCTGATGTTTGCCCTGGGTCTTTCTCCATATCAAACAATTGCCCTTTTGCATCCAAACGGTATTTTTGACTTCTAACACTGGTGTTTTTTCCCCAATGACTGAGCAGGTATCTTTGGTCCCATGCTGGGTTTTCTTCCAACAACAAGGGTTTTAGACTAATCCCGTCTAATTTTTTCTCAGGAGTAAAATCAATTCCTGCCAAATCTGCAAGTGTTGGCAAGAGGTCCATCACACTTGTTATCTGAGAGATGTGTTTTCCTGCCTTTAGTTTCCCTGGCCATTTTACAAACAATGGAGAGCGGATTCCTCCCTCGTCCGTACTTCCTTTTTTGCCTTTCATCCCTCCATTCCATCGAACACCATTGGGCCCGTTGTCTGACAAATAAACGACAATGGTGTTTTTTGTAAGGCCGAGCGTTTCCAATTTCTCCGTAAGACGCCCCACATTCCAATCGATGTTCTCACACAAAGCCAATGCCGCTTTTGTATGCAATACATCTTCTTTTTCAAGGTGTATATTTCGCAGGTCCAATTCCTTGTTTTGAAACTTTTGCCACCAACGTTGAGGCACCTGCATAGGACTGTGTGGTGTATTGTATGGCAGGTACAATAAAAAAGGGTCGTCCTTATGGTTTTCCATAAAGGCCATCCCCCGTTCTGTCAAATCGTCAATAATAAATCCTTTTCCCTTTACAAACTCACCATTGTGCTCCAACATGGGTGAGATATAATTCCCCCAATGCCCAGAACAAAATCCGTAAAAATCATCAAAACCACGGGTGTTGGGATGGTAAGGCGCTTGCATCCCATTGTGCCATTTTCCATAGGCTGCGGTGGCATAGCCTGCTTCTTTAAAAACCGTTCCCATCGTCAGTTCGTCCAAATTCAAGCGTTCCCCTCCTGCCGAAGTGGCGTAAACTCCACCACGCACGTGGTACCTCCCTGTAAGGAGTTCTGCTCGTGTGGGTGAACAAACAGGAGCTACATAAAAACGATCAAAGCTTGCTCCAGCTGTAGCTAGCGCATCGATGTTTGGCGTGCTCAAATTGGTGTTTCCATGCAGACTCAAATCTCCCCAACCCTGATCGTCCGCCAATAGGATGATAATATTGGGCTTGGTTGGTTTTTCTTCTCCACAGGAAAGTAAAAACAGAAAACACAGTAGAAATAGTCTCGATAGTTTGCTTATCATTTACGGGTTTATTTTATTTATAAAAGAATCGTTAATTAACAAGACCAAAAAAAAACTAAAAAGGGTGATTCATCCCGTAAAAAAATCTTCTTTTTAGGTTAAAGAGTTTCACTTTTTATAAATCGTGTGGTTAAAATGCCCGAAGCAGAATTCATCTTCAATATATAAATACCAGAAGGTAAACCCTCAACATTTACAGAATGAATCACCGCTTCATATGAACTTTTTCGTTGGAGTAATTGGCCTGTAACTGCAAATATCTCAACAGCATTAATTTTCAAAGAAGTGTCTATATTCAAGGTACTTTTTACTGGATTTGGTACTACTCTAAAATCTTGGGATACTTTTGATTTACGAGTACTTAAAATTCCAGTATAGGTATTAATATTACTGAGATTTAAAGCTGGCGTATTTGATCCTTCAATTTGTATCATTCCAACAGAAAGTATATTAGCTTGAGGTTCTTTATCAAACACCAGCTCCCAATTACTTTCGCTAGCTTCTTTAATTTCTACACTGACTAAAGGAGTTTCTAAACCATCAAAAAACATAGACATTCTCACATTGTATTTGGTACCATCCGTTTTATATACGAAAGAAGATACGCTTTCTGAATCGTATATTTTAATCGTTTTATTACCTTGAAGTATCAATCTGGTACTATAGGCATTTCCTCCTGTTTTGGGTACTATTTTAATACTATGCCACGTTGAAGTTGGAGCAATATCAAATTCAATGGTACAATCAGAAGTATAAGGTCCAAAAGTTGTATCGAGTGGCACCACAATTTTGGTAGGATCTTGTTTTATAAAAGGTGCAGTAGGCAAACCTTCACGATTGTACAAATTACACAAAGGAAAGTCACCCCAACCATAACTAACCCCAGCTGGATTGAGAATAGTAGGACTTGAAACCACTACTTTATCACCTTCAATTTTTGCTTCTGCCCAAACATAATTCCCGTCACTCCCACAAATTGCAAAGCCAGAAAGTTGAGTTGCGGACAGCTGATAGGTATCCAACAGAACGTCTTTTGCAACCAGTCCTGTTCCTATATTACTAAAAGTTACCGTAACACTAGTCTCATCAAAAGTTACTGACTCAAACCTAGGACCATCACTAAGAACTCCTGTGTGGTATGATTTTTCAAGTGCCTGTAAAGCCAGTCTTTGTCCCACTGGTTTTTTATTTACTGGATGAATGTCGTCTACTTCTCCTAAGTCAATCGCCACAGCCATTCCTGTATTTTCAAGTGCTAATACATCGTATTGTGACTTTCGTGTAACTGGCCAAACATCCGTAGTGTTTGGAAGTTCACTAGGGGAACGAAATCCTGGTAATTGCACATAATAAAATGGAAAATCTGGTATCCCCCAAGCTTCCCTCCATGAGGTGATCAATCCAGAAAATAAATTTTTATAAAGTGCTGCATTTAATTGATTACTACTATTCCCCTCTCCCTGATACCAAAGAACTCCTTTGATAGGAGATGCTGACAGTGGGTGTATCATTGCATTGTACAAACAGGCTGGTCTTGAGAAATCATCAGCTTCCCCCGAACCGGAGGAAATTTTTGGCTCTTTTAAACTTGCGGGAACTAATGCACCTGCATTGTTTGCGTTCTCAATTTCCCATTGGTTTAATTCTGCATCTAAGGCAGCTCTTCTAGTAGGATAACCCTCAACAAAAGTATTGTAATCCTCATTAACATAGTTAAGCTCACCATGCACAGCATCCGAAGCAATCCATTTTTCAGCATTTGTCCCCCCCCATGAAGCATGAACAAGTCCAATTGGTATAGCTAATTCTGCTACTAACTTATTTGCAAAATACCAGGCTACTGCTGAAAAACTGCCTGCTGTGCTTGTCTCACTAACTTTCCAACCTGAATTCCCCCCATCTAAATCCTCTTTAGGGCTACTTGCAATGTTTCTATCAACCTTAAACAGCCTAATATTATCGTTCGTAAAAAGGCTCTTATCATCTTCAAATGTACTGGTTTTCGATAAGGGAAAATTCATATTAGATTGACCATTGCATACCCAAACATCACCAATTAGAATATCATCAAGAATTAGAATTTCATTTCCATTTCCGTCTTGAATACGTAGTTCATACGGACCTCCAGCATTCATCGATGGGAAAATTACTTTCCATCTACCATCAACCACTGTAGCTTTTTTCACAAAACTATTAAAAGTCACTGCAATCTCATCATCAGAATCGGCATATCCATAGACAGGTATCTCAACGCCTCTTTGCAAAACCATATGATTGCTAAACATCTTGTGCATGGTCACTTGCGCTTTTACAGGTGCTGCAATTAACAGCAATAAAACTAACATTGTTTTTCTCATAATATTCTAAATTACATATTAATTTAAAGATCTGATTGTATTCAAAAAGGGTGATGCTCCAAGTGGAAAATCATTACTTTTTATTTCACTTTTTAAGCATATTGCAGTTAAAATTCCCGAAGCTGATTCTAAATTTAACACGGGTCTAAGAGTCGCTATATTTTCAAAAATGACTGTATTACTTTTTTGATTTATTAAAAATTATCTTGGCAATTTCCCCGGTGTGCGTGCCCGCCTTTGCATGTGCATTTACAAGAAGGCGAAACGGAATTTTTCCTTTTGATAGTTTCATTGGACTATATTCAATCTTAGCTGCACTTCTATGCTTTACTTGTATAATTTCACCGTCAATCTGTAAATCAATGGGGGCACACTTGTCCAAATTCTTTCCTCTTAGAACTACTGAAACCTTTAGTGATTTTTGAACCTCAACTTCATAAGTTGCTGTATCTCCAGGATAGCGAAAACCTAATAAGCTCAATCCAAATTTGGCCCTTTCCATTTCACCAGCGAAATTAAGCCCATGACAAGCGGGTAACAGCCACCTTCCAGCTGATGGTTTGTCCTTATTATTGATACATAGTTGACGGGCAGGAAAAGTACGATTTCGCTTGGCAATAGCACCCCACTCTGTACGGCAGCGTCTGGACAGTTCCAGGGTTTTTTCAGGCATTATTTCACTGAGGTCATTTAGTTCTCGAGGATCTTTCCAGATATCATAAAGACTTAGTTTATCATTCGGAAGGTGGTGAAATTTATAATTCCCGCTTTGTAAAACCGTATGTAGTTGGCTGTAATCTATCATATTTGCATCGGGAATGATGTCCATTTCAGCACTTGGGGTACCAGGTCCACCACTTGCCAAGCGAAAAACAACACGCGCGTCAACAGCATTCAAATCTTCCAACGAAGCACGAAAGCTTTGGCCGTAAAAAGGCAGGTGTTTTGGCTGGTCTTTTTCAGGTATTTGTGCAAGATCTATCAGCGTTGGCAGTAGGTCCTCCACACCTATGGCTTGCTTTCGGATTCCAGGAGTTATTTTTCCGGGCCAGCGAACCAGCAAGGGACTGCGAATCCCATTGTCCCAAACTTCCCCCTTACGTCCGATGAGCTTGTCTGGGTTACGCAATTGCCAATCATCGGTATGAACATTCTTATTTTTTTGGTTTTGCCATACAATTCTCTCACGATTGCTGACAGCATCAACTGGACCGTTGTCACTCATAAAAAGTACAATCGTATTTTCGGCTTGTCCCTTTTCATGAAGAATCTTGAGCAAACGACCAATCTGATCGTCCATTTGTTTTATGGAACCATAGCACTGAGCAAGGTCCTCAGAATAGCCTTTTTCTCGAAAAGGTTCGGCATAACTTTCTGGGCAGTACCAAGGAAGGTGCGGAATGATATACGACATAAGCATCAACCATGGTTCGTCATCTGCCGATTTGATTTTCTTTAGTGCAGCATCCGTAATTAACTCGGCTACCCACCCTTTTTCTGTTCTATGGCAATAGCCGGGAAAAGGACTGGTACATTTACCACCGCCTCCATTGTTGTTAAAATAGTCAAATCCACGGTCTTTGGGGTTCAGCTCCATCATCTGTAAACCACCATCCATTTTTCCAAATGCCCAAGTATGGTATCCCGATGGATTGAAAAACTTGGGCAGCATGGTCTCATCACGATGTACTTTCCCGCGTGATCCAACTCCCCAAACTCCCGTATCAAGGTGGTTTCTACCAGTCAATAACGAGGCACGCGTTGGAGTGCAAGCAGGCCCCACCATAAAATGAGTATACAATGCGGCCTCTGCTGACAAGCGGTCCAGATGGGGCGTACTCACAATCTTATTCCCTGTGAAACCAAAGTCGCCGTATCCCTGATCGTCAGAAACAATCAGCAGGATGTTTGGCTGCCTGTCCTTCTTTTGCCCACTTGAAAGCAAAGGAAGCAATAGCCATAAGAATTTGATGTATTTCATATTTTCTCTTTGTAAAAGTTTTTGTCGATAGTGCTTCAATTACTAAATCCTGGCAATCCTATGCCAGTCAAGTTAATTCCTAAAACTGTTAAAAACCGACAATTCAGGATCCGCAGTCGCTTCCATCTCTTTGAGCAGTTTTTTTCTGTACGCAGCCACCTTAGCCTTATATTCAGGCTGTGCTGCTAGATTGTTCCAACATCCGGGATCAACCTTTAAATCATAGAGTTCCTCAGGAGCTCTAAACTCCATGTATTCAATTTTATGCCTTAGTTCATCATTGTTTGGCAAACTTGAATTCACCACATCCATCCAACCGGATGCTTTTCTCTTTTTGCCACTCGATCGCACCACATAGGAATTGAATACATAGCAATAAGAAGCATCGATAATTGCCCTGTGTGGGTAAAATTCTTTTTCTGTACTATTTGATTTGTAGTTGGTTGCTGCATAGGCATAACTGCGCTTTGTCTGTTTTTGATTTCCTAAAACAACCTCTATAAATGAGGTACCCTCAATGGCACTCAAAGCGGGCAACCCAATCGCATCTAGAATTGTCGGCATCACATCAATCACAGAAACAACAGACTTTTCATCCACAATCCCTGCTTGAATTTTTTTAGGCCAACGCATGATAATAGGAGTTCGAATACCATCTTGGTACAGGGTGTTTTTTGCCCCTGGCGCTCCCATCCCATGATCCGATAGAAAAACCACCAAAGTATTGTCGCTCATGCCACTGTCTTCAATAGCCTGTAAAATACTTCCCACACATTCGTCTCCACGATGCAGGGCATTGTAATAAGGAACCAGCGCAGCTCTAACAGCAGGTATATCAACTAAAAATTCGGGTACTTCAATTTCATCTGTACGGTATTTACGTTTTGGTTCTGGGTATTTTTTAGTAGGATTCCACTTGGCGAGCATTTCTTTTTCCTGCTCAGTATTGTCCCAAGGGCGATGTGGATCAATGGGATTGGCATATAAGAAAAAAGGCTTGTTCGAATCCTTGGCTGCTTCAATAAAATGCTTTGTACGGACATAAAAAGACTTGGGATTGCGATCGTGAAATCCGGTACCATAAGGGAATTCTTGGTATTCTGTATCCCAAGTATTTAAGTATTTGGAACGACTCATTTTAAGAATCGCACCAGTGGTATAACCATTGTCGTGCAAATAGGTAGAGATAGACGGTGTTTTCACTGCGGGCTCTTCCCAGAGTGCTGGGGGTTGTTTCCCATGTCCCATCATCCCACTACAATGCGGATACCTCCCAGTAAGTATAGCTGCTCTAGAAGGGCCACACATGGGAGACATTACATACCCGTGGGTAAAAGTGATCCCTTCGGAAGCAAACTGGTCTATATATGGCGTGATGCCAGGTACTGTAGAACCCTCTACGCCGGTAGTACCATAGCCCATATCATCCAAAGTGATGAGCACCACATTTAAAGGTGCTTCTTTTGGTTTCTTTTTCGCATTGGACTGGCAAGCAAGTAATACAAGTGCTGTAAAGGCTAACAAATAACAAATCTTCTTTTTTATTTTCATGCGGTATATTTTTAGAGTTCGAATTTTATTTCTGCGGCTACTTTTTTTTGTGCTTTCTTTTTACGGGGGCATTGGGTGTAAAAACAGGTGCAGGATAAGGCACTGGTGTAAGCACATTTTCTTTGTTCGGCAACTTAAAACGAAAATCGACTGCGGTACCTTTTGGAGCTCCAGTTACATAAATCATTCCTCTTGGTTTCCCCAGCGCTTCTTTTCCTTTTTCTGGAAGTCTTGCTCTCCAAGCCATTAATTCCGAAAACAACTCATCGTATTTCTCAAGGTTTGTATAACGTAAATTTGTCAATTCGTAAGGATCTTCTCTTACATCAAACAGGTAATCTTCAGCAGCATAACACTGGAGTTTCCAATCTCCTTTTCGAATAGCTATCGAAGGTTGGTGGTCCCAAAAAAGAGGAGTGGTCCGATTTACAACTGAAGCGCCTTGCGTTAAACGTGGTAACAAATTCACTCCATCCATTTCTTTTGGAGGTTTTCCTCCACCAGCGATTATTGAAGAAGCAGTAAAGTCCAATGTAGAGACAGGTTCTTCAATCTCAAGTCCGGCGGGAATTGTTCCCTTCCAATAGGCAAACATGGGCACGCGAATGCCTACTTCCCAGAGTGTTCCTTTTTCACCTCGCAAGGGAACATTTTCGGAGCCATCACTTTGACTAAGAAATTTCTTAACCGATTGCAATTTTGTACTACCTCCATTATCCGCCGCAAATAAAATCAAGGTGTCTTCATCTAAGTCCAAATCTTCTAATTTTTTCACTAAGCCTCCAACGGCATCGTCAATGGCCTTTACCATCGCCAATCCTTGACGGCGAATCGTATTCATCTCTGCTGTATACTGAGGGTAATCAACCTGTGGAAAATTCAAGAAATACGGATCGTCTTTAGCTATTTTGGGCAGATGAGGACCGTAGAAAGCAAGGTATAAAAAGAAAGGATTTTCTTGATTTTTCTCCACAAAAGCTTCGGCTGCTTTTCCTTGTACAATTACCCGATTGTTTGGCGACTTGACAATTTGATGCGGAACACCGTTACCTGCTAGATCGAAGTTAATTTTGTATTTTAAATTTTCGCCTGAATAATAGTCGTCAAATCCTCGATCTGCTACTTGGTACTCTGGTTGCTCTCCAAGCGACCATTTTCCGATCTGTCCTGTAACATATCCCAAATCCTTCATGTATTGAGGAAAAATTTTCAAGGGGTTTCCTGAAAGATCTTTTAAGGGAAGTGGGTCGTCTGCATTGGTCACAACACCAATTTCATTTTGAATGCGCCCAGTCATCAGCCCTGCACGAGACGGCACACATTTAGGTGCGCTGGCATACCCCGATTTCATAAGAGCACCTCCTGAAACAAGCCTGTCTAAAGTAGGGGTATCCACATAGGGGTCTATACCGCGAACACCAATATCCGTATACCCTTGATCATCCGTTAAAATGACAACTACATTGGGCTTTTTTTGCTGTGAATTCCCATAAAACATTGCAAAAAACAGCATTCCTATCACTATTTTTTTTAATTCCATCACATTTTTATTTATTAGTGGTTTTGTATTTTAACTGCAAGGGTTCTATCTGTGCTGTAACCCATTTGTTAAGTTTCGCTCGATGGCTTGACACTTGTGCTGCATATGCTTGTTGCCCTGCCAAATTATACATTTCACCTGGATCATTTTCCATATCAAAGAGTACTTCATCAGTGCCGTAATTAATATATTTAAAACGCTTTGAACGCAGCATTCTAGCACCGTTCCCCTCAGCTACCACAAGTTTTCGTTTGTTTTCTACCTCCTTACCCTCTGCAATTTGTCGAAGACTTTGTCCGTGTAAAACTGTAGGCGCAGCAATTCCTGCATAAGCACAAAAAGTAGGGATTAGATCGGTGGATGTCGCAATAAAATGGCTGCGATCTACTTTTCCCTTTTGTACCCCTGGCCCAGCCATCAAAAAAGGAACGCGAGAAGATTCATCGTAAAAACTATTTTTAGCAACCTTTCCATGCGCTCCGTTCATTTCTCCGTGGTCACTGGTAAAAACCACCAAGGTATTGTCTTCCAAGCCAGTTGCTTTAAGCGCATCTAAAACGAGTCCTATCTGTCGGTCCACGTCTTCGGTCAAACGATGGTAAACCCAAGAGTACAAGCGCCAGTCTTCAGCAGTCATCTGTTGGCTGCTATACAGGCGTTCGTAATAATAGATATCCAAAGGCCCTGGCTTGTTTGGGTCTGGTTTTGCTGCTGGGTTCTGAAAGTCCTCAAGCGGCATATGATGTGATTTTTTAGCATTGGCTGGCAAAGGGGGCGCATCCCTATCAAATGTACCTGCTTGTTTGGCTTTTTCGGCCGATGCAAGGGCTGCTGAAATAAGTGCGCGCTCTGGTTTTGATTCAGGACGAATTTTTGGCGTACCGTATTTTTCAGCTACCCGATCGAGTATGTGGTAACAGATATCGCGCGGATTCATAAACGAAGCCACCAAGAAAAAGGGTTTTGTATGCGCTTGATTTAAAAGGTCTACGCACTTTTCTGCCAAGGTATCTCGGTAGTCATAGGTCAAATTCTCAAAACCTGTATTTTCGTAATTGAGCCCTTGAACCCAATGAGTTTTCCCTCCGAAAAAGCAGTCATAGCCCGCTTTTTTTAGCAAAGTACCTATGGTATGGTCTTTTACTTCTTGAGGAACCTCCCCTCCCAACCTACCTGCATCTTCATTTCTACCCAATGCCAAGACACTTGGATACAAACCAGTCACCATGGCGGTTCGAGACGGTACACATACTGGATTCGGACTATAGCCCAATTCAAAGCGTATTCCACGCGCTGCAAGCCGATCTAGAGCGGGTGTATGCAAATACTTATTTCCCGCACAACTAAGCATCTCTGCTGACTGTTGGTCGGTCATGATAAAAAGAATATTGGGTTGTATTTCCTCTTTTTTTCCACAGGAAATGAATAAAAAGAACACCATTACAAACTTTAAATATTTCATCATACTGTTTTTAGGTTACTTATAACTATACCACAATATACGTTCCGACTATTTCAGTGTCAGTTTCACCACTTCCCCGAAATCAGCACCCGGTTCGGCGTTGTCATCCACAAACAAGGAGAGCGAAACAACACCACTAGGCAAGTCCGTTTTATCAAAAACAATCTTGGTTGCTGTTTTACTTTTTATTGGAACAACTTTTTCGTCAATCAACAGATTGATATTTGCACATTGATCAAATCTTTTTCCTTCAGCAGTAATGGAAACGCTTAATGGCTTTTGCACTTCTATCGAATAAGCTGCACGATTCCCCGGGTATTGAAATCCGCTAACACCTCCATAAAAAATCGATTTCATTTTTCCTTCTAAATGCAGTACCTGATTGGCAGGTAGCTTATACAATTTTGACCAGCGGTCTGCATTGTCTATTTTTAACTGACGCATAGGAAAAGTTCTGTTTCTAGCAGCAATCTCATTCCAGTGCTTATGACAGTTCTTTGCCAATTCTTTGGTCAACTGAGGCATTTCCTCAGAGAGGTCTTTTTTTTCTGTGGGATCTTTTTCCATATCATACAAGCGGTATTGCCCACCAGGTAGGTGGTGAAATTTATAATCGCCACGTCTCAAAATGGTGTGCAATTTATTGTAGTCAGCCTCATTGGCATCTTCAATAATCATGGTATCCGTTGTATTTCCAGGCTCACCAGGACCTGCGAGTGCCAAACGAAAAATATCGCTGTCTTCCGAAAAATTTGGATTTTCTAGTGAGGCAGCAAAGCTCTTCCCATCAAATGGAAGATGCTGGGGTTGTTCCTGCTCAGAAATTTCTGCTAGGGTCAATAAAGTAGGAAGCAGGTCTTCTACTTTGGTCACATGCTTTCGAATTCCCGGTTTTATTTTTCCTGGCCAGCGAACGAGTAGAGGACTCCGAATACCTGCATCCCAAACTTCTGCCTTGTGACCGATGAGTCCATCGGGATTGCGCAGTTTCCAATCTTCAGAATCCTTCGCATGTTTGTAGTTATCATTCACCCAAGCTGGTCGGTTTTCGGTAGGTCCATTGTCACTTAAAAAAACTACATTCGTGTTTTCTTCTTGTCCCGCTTCACGTACCGCATCTAGCAAGCGTCCTATTTGATCGTCCATTTGCTTGATGGATCCATAGCATTGTGCAAAGGTTTCTGAATAGCCTTTTTTGCGATAGGGATCTGCATAGGAATCTGGGCATTCCCACGGCAAATGCGGAATGATATAGGCCATATGCGCTAGCCATGGTTTGTCACCTGATTCTTTTATTTTTTTTATGGCCGCATCGGTGATGAGTTCTGCCGACCAGCCCTCAGTCCATTTTGCGCCTTTGGGAGTACAAAGCAAGGGTCTCTTTTGCAAATAGCCTCCACCGATACCACAGAACCAATCGAAGCCACGAGCAACGGGTCCGAGTTCCATCATCTTGGCACCATCCCATTTTCCAAACAACCAAGTATTATATCCTGATGGATTGAAAAAGGAGGGCATTAAAACTTCATCACGCCTCACTTGACCACGTGGGCCCACTCCCCAAACCCCCACATCCAAGTGGTTGCGGCCTGTCAGTAGTGCCGAACGGGTAGGACTACAGGCAGGTGCTACCATAAAACTAGGTTAAAAGGCGCCCTCTTTTGAGAGGCCATCTAGTACAGGCGTGTCTGCTAGTTCGTTGCCCGTAAAGCCAAAATCACCATAACCCTGATCATCGGAAATAATCAACAATACGTTCGGTTTTCGCATGACTTTTTGCCCCATGGAAAGCAAGGGCATCAATAGGAATAAATAGTTGCTAAATTTCATAAAAAATCACTACTTGGCATAAGATGAAAAATTACTCAGGTTTAATTTGTCTTGGAACTTGACATCCAAAGCACCGACTTTCACTTTTTTATAATCAAAAGTTTGCTCTAATTCATCGAACAATACCAGCCAATCTTTAGTCCCGGATTTGCGTGCTTCAACAGTGATTGTATTAGCCTTGTCTTTATAAAAAGAAAGCGCTACCCTGAAATTGTAACGGGTGTTGAGCGCATACTTAAAATTGGAAGCTAGTGAACCTTCTTTTTTATGCGCTCCATCAAAAAGCTGAATTGCTCCATTGTTCGCAAATTTAAAACGCGCATAATACTCTTTCTGTCCTACTGCCGATCTAATAAAAAGACCACTGAAAAAACTGGTTGGGTTTATGTCAAATTCCAGTACACAGTCTGAAGTGTAGGGTCCAAAGTCTGTAGGAGAACTGGACACAGGGCTTGCTGTTTTTCGGGTGACTTTTTTTGTTTTTTGAACTGTTTTATTTGCAGAAGTAATTCCAGGTTTCACCACTATTTTATCCGCTTTGATGGGCTTGATTGTTTTCCCCATTGGGTTTTCAGCACTAGGCTTATAAGCTTGGTTTTTTTGTGGCATGTGATGCCCCATCTTCTCAACGTGTTTTTTCACCTGAGCATTGAGTTTTGCCACCACTTCTGGGTGGTATGCTGCCACGTTAAATTCTTCTTTGATATCTTGTTTTATTTGGTACAGCTCACTAAAATCACTGGCATCTGGTCCCTCACCATAGACGCGGATAAACTTCCATTCTTCGTTCAATAAAACAGTGGAAGGATAGTTTACAGGACCAATGGTATAATGTGGAAAATCCACATACACCCCTTCTCTATCCAAAGGTTTGTCAGATTCAAAAACCTCGCGAAGACTCGCTCCATCAATTTCATTTGCGACGCTCGATTTTTTAACTGCTAATAGATCCGTAAAAGTTGGAAAAAAATCGACGCCAGAAATCACTTGATCTGAAACAGTTCCCGGTTTTGTTTTTCCTGGCCAATACACGATACACGGAACACGGATACCTCCTTCGTGCACGTTGGCCTTTCCTTCTCTCAATGGGTAGTTGTCAGTTGGTGTGATTCCGTTGTATTGCATGTATTCGACACCGCCATTGTCGGAAGTAAATACGATGGCCGTATTTTCCATCAAACCTTCTTCTTCCAAAGTCGTTATAAGCCTTCCAAAATTTTCATCAAAGCTTTCTATCATGGCTCCCATAACAGGAAATCCTTGGCGTCCCCTAGGGTCTACTTTCTTTTCGTATTTGGCTACCAATTCTTGTTTTGCCTCAAAAGGACCGTGCACCGCAAAATGCCATAGGTTCATAAAGAAAGGCGTTTCCTTGTGCTTTTTAATATAGTCAATTGCCTCAGTAGTGATGCGATCCGTAATGTATTCATCTTTGGGGCCATCTGTGATTTTTTCATTTTTATAGGGTGAAAAATAAGAGCGTGGCCAGCCCAAAGCATAGCCTCCTATATTCTGATCAAAACCCTGTTTTTCGGGAAAATAGGCTTCACTTCCTAGGTGCCATTTTCCAATATGAACAGTGGAATAGCCTTCTTCTTTGAGTACTTCAGCTACGGTCTGTTCTTCCAAAGGCATGTAGTTTCTTATTTCGGGCGTACGCACTTTTTGCCAGGCAGCCCCCTTAGCTCTAATCCCTGAAACCATCTCAGGATTGGCTTTGTCATGTCCTGAAGCAGTGGTAAAATCATAGCGAACAGGATACCTCCCTGTCAGTACAGCGGCTCTAGATGGCGAACACAATGGATTGACCGCATAGGCATTGGTGAACAGCATTCCTCTTTTTGCAAAAGCATCGATGTTGGGCGTTTCGTAATATTGACTCCCGCAGGCACCTGTATCCATCCAACCAAGGTCATCGGCTAAAACAAATATGACGTTCATCTTTTTCTTTTGAGCAAAACTACTGAAGTGCATCATTAGCCCTACTAAAGAAAGGCATCCCAATTTACAAAGAAACTGAGTCGTATTTTTCTTGTTTTTCATATGGATTTATTATTGGTTTATTTTTTTGTTTTTTATTGCTTTAACGCCTCTTCAGTCCCATCAATTTTGGCTGTAAAAGGAGATGCTGGTAATCCTTCTTTGTTGAATAAGTCCATTGCTGGAAAATGACTGTATGCATAGGGTGTATATATAGGAGCCTCTAGTGAAGAATTCCATAAATAAAGTTCATCTCCATGAATAGTTACCTGTGCTTGTTTAAAGACCTTATCTTCGCCGGCAATTTCAAAAGAGCTGCTGTTGGTATCTCGCAATTCCAAACCAGCACCGATAAATTCAAATCGAACCAGCACTTTTCCATTAATGATTTCAGCAGATTCGTATCGGGGCCCAAAGGGAACATGCGATTGTTTGTATACTTCTGAAGCTACCGCTATGGCCAGTCGATTTCCTATTGGCTTTTTAACTTTTGGGTGAAGGTCTTTTGAATCTCCCGCTCCTTCAGAAACCAACATCCCGGCATGTGGGATGCTTTTGGAAAGTTCTAATTGTACTTTTCTAAATTGTGGCCAGGTAACACCGGATCCATAGCCTGGTAATTGCACAAAATAAAACGGCATTTTAGGATTTTCCCATGTCTTACGCCAACCTGCTACCAGGGCAGGGAACATTGTTTTGTACTCTTCAAAACGAGCTGAATTGCCTTCTCCTTGGTACCAGATACAACCTTTGATCGTATAAGGCTGTAGGGGCTTGATCATGGTTTGATAAAGTCCTGCAGGTCGTTGGTATGCCTTGGGCCCCATGGGTGCCATAGGCCTTGGACCACTTGACCAACCTCCATTGCTTTCCCAGAGTTTCACCGCAGTTAAAAAGGCTTGGTATGCTGATTCATAAGCTGCCTCGTCTTGAAATTTAGCATATGCTGTATCATAATCGTTTAAGAGGTACTGCAAGCTAGGGATGGCTGCTATCGAAGCTGTTGTCATCCAATTTTCATTCCATATTCCTCCACGACAGCTTTCTATCACGCCAACGGTTACTCCCAAACGTTTTTGAAGTGCTGTGGCAAAATAATAGGCCACCGCAGAAAATCTTCTGACAGATTGTGCATCAAACCTTTTCCATTCCAAGCCCTTGCGATTAATGGCTCCGAACTCAGTAACAGGTACGTGTAAAAAACGCAGGGATGGATTTTCTTGGGTGGGCAAATCTTTTTCAAAATCAAGGCAAGCTGACAATCCAAAATACATATTGGATTGTCCTCCTGCAAACCATACTTCACCGACCATCACATCGGTATAACGAATGGTTTCTCCAACACTTGAAATTGTAAGTTCATAGGGACCTCCTGCTGGCATTGCATCAAGGCTCAACAGCCATTTCCCTTCATCCACTGCTGCTGTTTTTTCTTGTCCATTAAAGCGAACTGTAACGCTTTTCCCGTCCGAAGCTTCACCAAATACACGCACGGGCGTACCGCGCTGTAGGACCATCCCATCACTAAAAGTAACGGGCATGGTTATCTGGGCTACTGCTTGGACTTGCGAAAACAAGCCAAAGAAGCACAGGAGTGTGATCAATAATTTAAGTTGTCCTCTCATAGGTTTAATTATTCTATTACAAACAAATCACAAAAGCCTTTTGGCAATGCGGTATTTTGTCCTGATTTTACTTGCATGCCACTAAACAGTCCAGTTGCTGTTCCTTTGAATTTGATCTCTACCGAGGAATCTTTGTTGTCCATGTTTCGGATGACCATAAAATTGAGCTTTTCTTTTTCGTACAATCCTTTTACCCAAACGTCTCTTTTGTTGGCTTCGAGCTCTGATTTCACCTTGCTTTCTTTGAGTATATTAAGCAGAAATTTATAAAAACCACTTTTGTCTTTTACACTTCCTTCCCCAATATTGGTTCCGCAATACCAAACTTTACCTTTGCCAATTTCCTTGGAGATAATGCTCGGGTAGTCTTTGGTAAAACCTCCTAGTCCCTTAGCTCCTTCGGCTTTGATTTTTGCAAAGCGCAAAGCGCCCCAAAGTACCGTACCGTCGTTCATAGCAATGGGCACATATTTTCCTCCTGTGGTTCCAAAGTCTTTTAGGAATTTTTTTACATCGGCTACTACATCCAGGTCTACTTCTTCTTTGGTGGGCAATTTGAGTCTATAGGTGGTAGAAGTTTCTATTTCTTCAATGCCCCATTTTTTGTCCAAGCCAAAACCTGGCATGTTAAAATTATGGCGTCCTATATCGTCGTTGTAAGCACCTAAATGCGCTTCGGTCAATAGGGTACCTCCATTGTTTACAAAGGTGTCGATGGCATTTGCTTCTTCTCCCGTTAAGTAATATGCTGATGGCATGATCAAGACTTTGTATGCAGACAGATCGTTCAGCAGCTCACTGTTTACGTAGTTGAATGCAATACTGTGTTTGTACAAGAAATCAGAATAGGCATTGATGGAAGTGGTCAGTGAATTAAAATCACCGAATGCGCTGTAGTGAAATATTTCATTTTTTTGACTTTTCCAAATAGCTACTTCTGGGTGTTTTGGAAAACTTTTCATCAAGGTATTGATATGTGGCTTGATGGTTTTTCCGAATTTTTCAGCTGCCTTGGTAACAACTCTGTCAGAACCGTCTATGTTGAGCACTCCCCAATTGGGTGCTTCTTTCCCCAAAATTTCTGGACGGAATTGCCAAAACATAAAACCTTTGATCCCCATTCCTATTTGTGGTAAGAAATCGTTTAACAAGTCGCTTTCATCGATTACGGCTTGGTGCATGGTCAATGAACCTCCATTGATATGGCTTTCTACATTGTAACATACTTTTCCATTTGCAGCGGAAATTACCTGTGGGGTAAAATAGGGGCCGTTGTTCATGGTTGCCGCAAAGACATCGCAGTCTTTGGCGATTTCAAAATCGTCCATACAGGTTGTCACAGCATTGAAGGGTGCCGTAGTATTTGGCACTACGTGTAGGTAGGAGATGCGATTTGGATCCAATTCTTTGGTCATTTTCAAACGCCATTGGGCTTCGGATACCATGGTGGCTCCGTGAAATTCTCTCCAGTCAATGAAATCTTTAAAGGTGAGGGTGGATTTGGGCAATTCTACCTGATTCCAATTTTGGTAGTTTCTACCCCAAACAGTATTTAAGGTTTCTAAGTCTTTGTATTTCGCTTCCAACCAGCCATGAAATTTAACTTTACAGTTGTCGCAATAACAAGCCAATTCGTCCAATTTTCCATCGCGTTGTGGAAAAGACAGTTCGGGTTCGTTCCACACATCCCACAATACGAGATTGTCGTGTTTTTTAAGATGATTGATGGCTTTTTTAAAGAATTTCTTACGTTCTTTTAGGGCGCCTGGATGGTTGTAACAAGGCCCGGGGTGCCCACCAATCTGACGGTGCGAAACGACATAGGGTTCGATTATTTTCCCGCTGTTCATGATTTGCTTTGCGTCTGGGTATTTTTCATACAACCAAACGGGTGCTACATCAAAGATGGCATTGATGGTTACTTTGAGTTCGTATTTGGCAGCGGTTTCCATCAACTCGTCAAGATCCTCAAAATAGTATTTGTCGGTTTCAAGATGGGACCAACGCCATTGCAACCAAAATTTGATATCTGTAAATCCGAGTTCGGAAAAACGTTTCATATCGGCATCCCAGTTTTCTTTGGCTGGTGTTGGGGCTCTGTAATACTGCGCTCCCCAGATAAAAGGGTAATCAGCGGATTGATTGTCTAAGTCTTTTCGGCTATATTCCTGTGCATGCCCTTGAAAGGCGAGACAGATAAATAAGAGTAGGATTGTTATTTTTTTCATGTGATGGTTTTTGTTTTTTATATTGTGTTCGATAGAATCGTATTTATTTAGGCACTTCGTATTTGTAGGGCGGCTCATTGTATTGGTACTGCTCTTGTGCCTTTGCGAGCAAACGTTTCATTTTCTTCAACTGTTTGGCTGACTTGGATTTGTGAATCAGATTTTCGAGTTCGTGAGGGTCTGCTTTGAGGTTGTACAACTCTCCATGATTTCCAGTGGCTTCGGACTCATAAGGATAACTTACGTATTTCCAATCCGGCGTGCGAATCGACAGCATCGTTGGAATTCCGGGTGCGTATTTCTCCTGGAAATACTCGTAAAAGAAAGGCGAGGTTCTTTCCTTTGATTTTCCTTTCATCACCGGCACAAAAGATTCGCCTTGCATGGTTTTAGGAGTTTTGGCTCCTGCGAGTTCTAAGAAGGTAGGACCTATGTCTATATTTGCTACCATACCGTCAATGCGAGTACCTCCTTTTAGAAGTTTCGGGTAGCGAATGGCAAAAGGAACTCGGATAGACTCCTCATAAGCGAGACGTTTGTCTCCTGTTCTGTGCTCTCCAAAAAAATAACCATTGTCTGACATAAATACAATCACTGTATTGTCGAGTTTTCCTTGACGCTCGAGTGTCTCTAAAATCTTTTCCATCCCTTCGTCAACTGCAAGCAAACAACGAAGCATATTCAGTCTGGTCTTGTTTTTTGCTGGCCATGGTTTTGGGGCTATTTTAGCTGGGACTGGCTTGCCTTCACTGGCAATCCATTTCTTGTAATGTGGTCCATACACTTTGATACGACGTTGCCATTGTGGACGGTCTTCAAAATCAATCGACCAACTTGCTGGCTCTTCAAAGGTTGCATTGGCAAAGGTGTTTTTATGACGCTCTGCAGGTGTAAATGGTCCGTGACATGCTTTGTGCCATAACAAAACACAAAAAGGGTCTTTGGAATTGTTTTCTATAAAATCAATGGTTTTATCCGTGAGGATATCCGTTATGTATCCCTTTTCATTTACGACGGTTCCGTTTTGATTTAGCTCTGGATCTTGGTATACGCCTTGGCCTTTGAAACTCAACCAATAATCAAAACCTGGACGTGGTTTGGCATGGTGTGCCATGTGCCATTTTCCAATCAAAGCCGTTTTATAACCCACTTTTTGCAAGGCCTGTGGAAATTGTTCCAAATGTGCTTCTGGATCTTGAATTTCATTGTAACGCACTCCGTGAATATGCGAATAGGTTCCCGTTAAAATGGAAGCACGACTCGGTGAACACAAAGAGGTGGTTACCATCATATTTTCAAAAACAGCGCCTTCGTCTGCCAAACGTTGCAGGTTCGGGGTTTTTAAAAAATCAAAGCGTTCGTGAAAAATAGCGTTGGGTGCCATATCGTCCAACATCACAAACAAGAAATTGGGTTGCTCCTGAGCCACTAACAAACGGGTAGTCAAGAACACGATTAAAAACACATAGGGTTTGTTGTATTTTGTATATCTCATATTGGGTTATTTTACGGATTTCAATTGTTTTTTCAGCTTCTTTACCTCCTTCGGGTATTGGTCAAAAAGGTTGTTTTCTTCAGAAGGGTCTGTTTCCAAATTGTACAACTGATCTGTGTTTTCTGTTTTTCTACGGGTTTTGTTGTTGGGATCGTGTTCAATCATTTTCCACTTTCCAGCGCGAATGGTGAAAATTTGATTGGACGTTCTCGAAGGCATAAATGCACGTTTTGATTTTCCATTTTTTGATAGTAACAAATCGGACTGATCAATTCCATCAACACCGTTCGTTTTTGGATTTTTCAGATCTAACATTGCACATAAGGATGGATATACATCTGTCAAACTAAACAGACCTTCCGAAACTTTAGCTGTTTTGAGCTTTGCTGGCCAACGCACAATAAAGGGAATGCGGTCTCCTCCTTCGTAAGCTGCGTGTTTACCCTCGCGAAGTTCTCCGTTGCTCTTATGTCCTTTTGCATAGGCATCCCACATAGGTTCTAAATGCCATTGTTTGGCAAAGCGTTCACTTTTGGCTACCACTGCTCCGTTGTCACTTGTAAAAATAATCAGGGTATTCTCCAAGCGTCCCGTTTCTTTAAGGGCCTTGATCAACATCCCTACATGGGCATCCAATTCGTGAATAAAATCGCCGTAAATCCCACAGTCACTCGTTCCTATAAATGCTTTTGAAGGGGTGATGGGTTTGTGAGGAATGATGGAAGAATAATACAACATCAAGGGCTTGTCTTTCTTTGCATTCTTGATGAACGCTACTGTTTTTTCAGTGACATTTTCAGCTACTTCATCTGGTTTATAAAGCACTTCTTCACTCCAAGGCGTCACCGTTTTCAATCCTTTGAGGGTAAACAGATCGCCTTTTTTACGACCTACAAAATTGTCGTTTTCAATATAGACATTCGGCTCGTTCAACACATTGGCAGGTATGCCGTAAAAATAGTCAAAACCTGCAGCTAAGGGTCCGTTTTCTATGGTTGGTTTGTTCCAGTCATAGCGTACGCCTGGTCTGTCTCCAAGACCGAATCCCAAGTGCCATTTCCCAAATCCTGCTGTGTGGTAGCCATTGTCTTTGAAAACCTGTGGCAAAGAGGTCATTCCTTTTTCTAACAAGACATTGGGTCCATTAGGTGCTACAACTCCTTTTGAAGGGTGCAATTGGCTATGCCACCAGTAACGGCCTGTTAGCAAACCGTACCTTGATTGTGAACAGGTAGAAGAGGGTGCATAGGCATTTTTTAAAAGCACGCCATGGTCTGCCAAGCGATCGATATTGGGTGTTTTTAATTGGGTTGCTCCATAAGCGCCTATATCTCCATAGCCTAAATCATCGGCGTAAATAATCAAAACATTGGGGGCTTTTTTCTGAGCTATTGCCAAACTCGGCAATGCCATCCCTGTTAATAATGCGACTGTTTTTAATTTAAGTTTCATAATGGTATGCGATTTATTTAATTTTATGATTACTGGTTCCGAAGGCTTCTAACATCTTAGCGTCTTCCCACATCAGGTTCCACAAACGAGTTTGTACAAAGGTGTCTATGGTCCAATACAGACTTCCTTTAAATCCAAATTCCAAGGCAGCGTCATTTAATTGCTTTACAAAGAGTTTTGCTTCGTCTAGGGTTGCTTCGTTTTCTTTAAAAGAACCAAACTCACCCATAATGATTGGTTTGCCTTTCATCAATTCTTTTGCTTCTGGTGTAAAAAGTTGCATGTTATCGGCAAAGTGGTTGAACACCTCTGCTCCTGTACCTGGATGCCTCCAACGGTAGATATGAAAATCAAGAAAATCGATGTCTGTTTGTAAATATTCTACAGCTGTCATAGGGAAACGCACGTCTTTATTTCCTTCAATCGTTCGTATCCCTTTTGATGTTTCCAATGTCTTCCCTACGGCTCCCATCGCAAAGGTTCCTTCTCCAATAGGCATTCCTGGCGCATTGGCAGTAACAGTTTGCTTCATTTTAGTGTAATAATTGTTAAGGGCTGCATTTGCCAAAGCACGTCTTTGATCATCATTGCTCATGTCATAGGTGGTACCGTCTAAAAAAATATAGCTTCCCGATGTTTGATTGAAAGGTGCCTCATCACTATGCCAAGCAAATTCGTTTTGCATAGTCAATGCAAATATCGAGTTGAGGAGTGCTGGGTCCTTTTTCTTAATGTATTGTAAAAACAACTCCACATAATGTTGTTTGGCCTCTATACCTTCTTTTGAAAAAAGGATAGCTTGTTTGGTAGCTCCTTTGGCTAATTTTCTAAAATATGCGTTGTCCAGCATTTCATTTTCTGTGAAACAGGGCATCACATAAATTCCATACTTTTGTGCTGTGGTCAAGAAATGAATAAAATTATCCATATAAGGAGCATAAATTCCTTTGGTTCCCTCTGGACCAGACATTCCTCTGATCTGTGTTTGTCGCGAACCTCTTTCTCCTGTTTTTACAAAAACACGGACTAGGTTAAACCCTTTTTCTTTTAGGATTCGCATCAATGTTTCGGTACGGTATTCATCGTAACACTGAATCTCCTCTCCTAATTTAACTTCGTGTATCTGGGCTTTGGCGGGATTGCTATTTATTCTTTTTACTCGTTTTATATGGGCTTTCGTAGCCAGTATTTCTGGTTCAAAAGAATCGTGATCTGCCAGACGAATCCCACAGAAATTAACACCCTTGGCTATAAATTCACGCCCACTTTGCGCACCTACAAATCGAGCATTTTTGCCTTTTTCCTTTTTAACAACCACCTGCTCCACTGGTCCTGAAGCATACAAGCCGCTGTAATCTTTGTAAAAATCAACTTTTACGGGTACAGACTTTTCTCCATTGTTGGCTACCGCTGTTATGAACAGTTCTTGAGCTCTTTTTGATTTTTTAATTCTAAAATGATTGTCGGGATAATAAAGCTTCCCTAAGACTTTCCCGCTCGAATTGCTAATGAATGCTTTGTCGTAGTTTTGAAAATCTGGACGCCATTCAAAGTGTAGTATGTCTTTGTTTTTTTCTTTGATAACGTCTGCAAAATAAACGGGATAAACTTGGGCATTTGCAGTGTAAGACAGCATCAGTAAGAGGCAGGTGATCCAAATTGATTTTATCATAATTTCGTAATGTAGGTTTTTACTACTGTGGCTAGCACAGAAGCGCTCTTATATAAGAGCGCTAGCTGCTAGAAAAGGGTGACCCAGATAGTTTATTTATCACATTTCTTAGCTAACAAACCTAGTTACCAACATGTTTACACAAAAAAATAGTGCACCCAAGGACACACTATTTTATCATTTTATAAAAAATCTTAATTTTTCAAAAACGCTACAAAGCCTTCTTTTTCCTTAGCAATCAATTTTAGAAAGTAGGCACCTTGTGGCAAGTTCGAAGTGTTCAGCAGGTATTTTCTGCTACTTTGAATTTCTTGGCTCAAAAGCTGGGTTCCTAAAAGATTGTAGATTTCAATCCTTGTAAAAGGCAGCTCACTCGAGATCTGGAGTTGTGCTCCTGCGGGATTGGGGTACGCTTGAAAATGCAAATTTTCTTTATTTTTCACGGATGCCGTGCTAATTTCGCTATTGAAATAAACCCTGAGTTCCTCCACCACGGAAGGGTACAAATCAAAAAGATTGTTTGCTTCAGCTGGATCTGCTTCTAGGTCAAAGAGCTGGTCGACATTTTCACTGGCCTTCGTGGTTTGGTTTGTTGGGTCGTTTAAAATCATTTTCCACCTTCCTTTTTTTATTGAAAAAATACCATTTGATGATTTGGATGGCATCAAACTACGTGCCGACAGCGCGGTGGATGAACGAAACAAAGCGGCTTGATCTACAGCATCTGGCAAGTCTGCATTGGGATATGGTATGCCTACAAGACTACAGAGGGAAGGAAACACATCTGTCAGACTAAAAAGCTGTGCCGTACTTTCATCAGCAGGAATGACTCCAGGCCATCGAATAATAAACGGGATTCTATCTCCTCCTTCATAAATTGAATGCTTTCCTCCTCTAAAAACACCAGTGCTCATATGGCCATTTACTTGTGCATCCCAATCGGGTTCATTGCCCCATTTGATGGCATGTGCTTCATTGTTAACTGTAATTGGTCCATTGTCACTGGTAAAAATAATGAGGGTGTTTTCCAAACGCCCTGTGGCTTCAAGTGCTGCGATTACCTGCCCTACTTCTGCGTCCAATTCTTGTATGAAATCTCCATAAAGTCCGCATTCACTCGTCCCAATAAAAGGGGCGGCTGGTGTGATCGGTTTGTGTGGAATGATGGATGAATAATACAGAAACAAGGGTTGATCAGTGGCTGCATTGGTAATATAATCTACCGTTTTTTGAGTTACAGTGGTTGCCACCTCATCTTCTTTATAAAGTACCTCTTCGCTCCAAGGAGTTACCGCTGTTCCTTTTATTTCAAGCAGATCCCCTGGTTCACGTCCCACAAAATCATCGTTTTCTATATAAAGAGCAGGTTCGTTAGTCACATTGGCTGCAATACCAAAAAAGTAATCAAAGCCGGTTTCTAAAGGCCCATTGACTAGCTTGGCTTGGTTCCAATTATAACGATCCTTTGGATTATCTCCAAGTCCAAATCCCAGATGCCATTTTCCAAAGGCTGCCGTTGCATAGTTGTTCTCTTGAAATACTTTTTGGATGCTTGTCTGCCCTTCTTTCAATAAAATATTTGGTCCTCCTGGCGCTACCACACCCGTGCTAGGGTGTAAATCATTTCGCCACCAATAACGTCCTGACAGCAAGGCATACCTGGATTGGGAACAGGTAGAAGAGGTTGTATAAGCATTTCTAAACTGCAAACCTTCTTTAGCGAGTTGGTCAATATTTGGTGTTTTTAATTTGGTTGCTCCATAAGCGCCAATATCTCCATAGCCCATATCATCTGCAAAGACAATCAATACATTCGGTGCTGTCGTTTGCGCTTCTAGCAGCAATGAGAAGCCTAAAAAAAATAATTTTAATACTACTTTCATATGTTTCTCTTTTTTATAAAACCACAATGTTTTTAATTATTTTTCCTTTTAAAGAACCCACCGCCAATCGGTAAACCCCCGGATTCAGTTTGGACAGTTCCAACTGAAACACGTTCGTTTGAAGATCCGTTTTCACAAGTATCAATTTCCCCACAGCATCTATCAATTCAAGAGTTGAAAACGGGGTATCACTCTTAACTTGCACAAAATCATCTGCTGGGTTAGGATAGATACGCACCTCGATCAAGCTGGCTTGCTCTGCAGCAGAAGCAACGGGTTCTTCTATGAGTTCTTTTACAATATTCGTAAAAGAGTAGGGTGCTTCATTGCTATAAATCACAGTGGGATATTCTATCCAACTCTGAAAAGTATCGATGTAAGTTTTCAAAGCAAAAGTGTTTTTTGACTTTTTATAAAACTGGGTGGAAGCGTTGAAAAACGCTTCGCTTGAAGCTGTGCTAGAATTGGGGTTGTAAAGTTTTGCAAAACGAATCCCTAGAGATTCACAATATTCCGAAACAGCCAGCATTTTGTAATAGTTGTAATCGTCAAAACCAAAAGATTCTGCATAATCCCAAGGCAATTCAGCCGTAAAATGATGTATTTGTAAGTCTCGGGTTCTCATGAGAAAATTTAGCTGATCTAAAATGGCTTTGACCCCATCTGCTGAGGCCCCAACTGCCATTTTGTTCCCTTTCCAATCGGATCCAAAATCAGCACTGTATATATTTTCAATAACCCCAAACTTTGTCTCTGGTGAGAGGGCATGGATGTCTCTAAAAAAATCGGCTAGTTCTCGTGCTACTTCTCCTGTTGTATAATTCAAAGGGTCTGTAATAGAAGGGCTCGGAGTATGTGCTCCCCAAAGAGCAAATAAACTTGCATTATCGGTTTCAATATAATTTATCTTACCTCCTGCATCCATGATAGGCTTCATTTGTTTTTCATAGGTTTTATCTGCCTGTGCTTCTCCATTTAAATGTTTTGCAACATTATTTTTTTGACGGATCCCTCCTACTTCTATCGCTATCATCTTGTTGTAGTCTTTTTGAAAATCGACAATTCTTTGAATGGTTGCTGCTGAAAGCACCTGTATTTGACTGTAAAACTTCAATACATCGATGCGATTTCGAAAAGAAGCATCCTCAATGAGAAAATCTAGAAATCCATTGACATTCAGGTCTACATTAGAGAAATCATCGACGCCATTCAGGTACATATAATTGGGGCAAACTGCCACCCAAGGCTTTGTATCCTCTAGAGAATTGCTCAAAGTAAGCGATGGTATTTCTTCTGCCGCTACTTTTTCTGTCAGTGTGCTAGCTCCTTGAGCTGCCACATAAATCATTTCTTGACCTAGATCATCAAAGGATATTTTTGCTGCGTTCGCTGCTGCGGTAGCCAACACGTTGTCAGCTCCGTCAAAAACAGTAAATCCTTGCTCACGATGACTCACATCCGTCCAATGCAAATGAATTTTACCTCCTTCTTTGTAAAACATGATGTTGGTAGGTGCTAAGAGTTCAAAAGCTGTAAAATCGTAAATCACTGCCTTTTTCAAAAACACTTCTCCTTCGTATGTAAATTTGTACACATATTCGTATCTAGGATTGAACGCATAGGCGTCAATGTATTGCGCTTCTGACAAATCAACATCTGCAACTTTCACATAATTACTGATGATCTCTCCGGTTGAAGTACGGGCTAAGCGTTCTAAAGACACGGTGGTACTTGGGCCTTTGAAAAACCATTCCAAAATCACTTTTTGATCATTCATTTGACGGCATCTAAGATTTTTGACTTGTCCATTGGACACGCACAAAGCGAATAGTATAAAAAATAAGCTTGTTAAAAATTTCATAGGTTGGTTTTTAGTCGGTTTTTAGTCGGTTTTTTTTAATTCTCAATGCTTGTTCAAATTCCTACTGAACGGGGTAGCTAATCGGAAACTGAATTTTTAAAATCCTTACCTGGATTCAGCTCTTTGTTAGGGAGGATGCTCTTCGATGCAGAAAACCCCTATGGAAAAACCACCTCTTTCATGGTTTTGATACTGCCAAAAGACCAATGCAACTTGTATTTTCCTTGTAAATTCTCCTCCTTCATATCCTTGTAGTTATTTTTTTATAAAACGTTTTACGGTGGTACTCTGATTGGTTTTTATTTCCAAAAGATAAATACCCGCTGATAGCCTCGATAAATCCAAAAGCGTATTTTGTTCACTTGAATATTTCCATCTTTGCAACAACTGACCATTTTGGGCATAGAGTTTCACACTTTTTAAAACGGTGTATGCCTGTATGTTTACATCCCCTGCTACCAAGGTTGGGTAAAGGGCTACTGTTGGAATGGCTTCTGTGCGAACGGAAGCTACGGCATTTGATTGGGTATTTAAATTGGTCATGAACAAATTATCAGGATTGGTCACAAAAAGGGAAGCTACCTCAGGTGTTTCGTGTAGGTAAGGCTGTTCCAACTGATTAAACAATACGGTCCACTCTGTCTCATCATCCTTTTGAACCTCTACCGTTAATGTTGGAACTGCTTTGTTTTCAAAGAATAAATGAATTCTAAAGCGGTACGCTTGTCCAAGCGTATACCGAAAATTTGTAGCCAATAAACCTTCTGTTAAATTGGCCGAATCGTATAAGTACACAGTTCCTTCTGAACCAAACTTCAAGCGTGCAAAATTATTAGTATAAACGGGTGAATCCAAGGGAGGTCTGATAAATACGTCACTAAAGAACTGTGACGGTTGTATGTCAAACTGAATGGTACAGTCTGATTTGTAAACGCCAAAATTTGCGGCTTCTATGGCCATCGGTTCGTAATCCAAGCCATACTGAATAATTAAATCTTCGTCTGGTCTGATTTTAATCTCTCCTTGAGGATTTTCTGCATTGGGGTCATAGGAGGGATTGGTTTCTGGTTCAATATAATCGATGGTAGTAAGGTGATCGGTAATTGCCGCATCTAATTTAGCTACCTCAGCTGGAAAATCGGCTGCCAAATTGTTGTTTTCTCCGAGATCCCCTGAGAGGCGGTACAATTCAGCTCCAGCACTTCCACCTGGTCCTTCTCCGTAAACACGGATGTATTTCCAATCGTTGTTGATCAATGCCGTGGAAGGCAGGTTGGCAGGCCCAATGGTATAATGTGGAAAATCGACAAATACACCTGTACGTTCTAGAAGCTGGTCGTTTTCTAAGACATTTACCAAGCTCTTTCCATCTATTGAGTTTGAAATGTTACTTGAAGCTGCACCTACCATTTCCGCTATTGTCGGAAAAATATCTACTCCGGAAATTACTTGGTTTGAAACGCTTCCTGGCTGCGTATGTCCTGGCCAAGACACGATGCATGGAATGCGAATTCCGCCTTCGTGAATATTGGCTTTTCCTGCTCGTAGGGGTGCGTTGCTGGTAATTTTATTTCCTTGAAAGGTTTCATAATCCACTCCTCCATTGTCTGAAGTGAATACAATGATGGTATTGTCTAGCAATCCGTTACTTTCTAAGCCGGCTAGCAAACGACCAATGTTTTGATCAAAGGTTTCAATCATTGCAGCCATAACGGCAAAGTTTTGTTCGCCTCGAGAATCTACTTTGTTTTGGTATTTCTGTACCAATTCCTTTTTTGCTTCAAAGGGTCCGTGTACGGCAAAATACCAAAGATTCATAAAAAAGGGTTCGGAGGTATTTGCCTCAAAATACTGAATTGCTTCGGTGGTAAGTCGGTCGGTGATATACTCCCCATCTGGCCCGTCCGATAGTTTGTCATTTTTATAAGGAGCGAAATAAGTACGAGGCCAACCGAGTTCGTAGCCTGCAATATTCTGGTCGAACCCCTGATCTTCGGGAAAATAGCCTTCTCCTCCCAAATGCCATTTCCCAATATGAACGGTTTTGTAGCCTTCAGCTTTTAACAATTCCGCAATTGTCTGCTCTTCTAAGGGCACATAGGTTCTTTTCTTAGGGGTACGTACTTTATGCCAATCCGGCGCATTTTTTGAATTACCAGTCACCAAGTTGGTATTGGGTTCTTTTGGACCGGTAGCGGTGGTATAATCATAGCGTGCTGGGTAGCGTCCTGTTAAAATTCCTGCACGGGAAGGAGAACAGAGTGGATTTACAGCATAAGCATTGGTAAAAAGCATGCCTTTTTCTGCAAGGGCATCAATATTGGGTGTTTCGTAATAAGTACTTCCATAGGTACTGGTATCCATCCAGCCCAGATCGTCTGCAACTATACAGAGGACATTCATCTTTTCGGTTTGTGCAACAAGGGTTTCTTGAGTAAATGAGCTTATATAAAAAAACAGTGTTCCGTAAAACAGTATGGTTTTAAGCATGGTTGGGTAGTTTAAAATTATAGTCTTATTAGGAAAATTTCAATGAATGAAGTGGCTACTTTTAGAGATTTCCATTTTACGCTAGATTTTGTTTCAAAATCTAGAAAACATCGCTGCATTCAAGTTTGTAACGCAACAAACGTTGCTTTTTTTAAGTTGAGTCTAAGCTACAAAATTTAGCTCAGATTCCATTATTTCTTTAGGTGTTTTAAAACCAATAATTTTTCGGGGTCTATTGT
>Ga0209223_10000067_pt1 | contig 111360 bp, 120 predicted proteins | sample COG_06_FD_184750 | JGI IMG/M metagenome (GOLD analysis project Ga0209223, IMG submission 184750) | Pelagic Microbial community sample from North Sea - COGITO 998_met_06 (SPAdes) (version 2) | ecosystem: Environmental > Aquatic > Marine > Neritic zone/Coastal water | place: Helgoland, sampling... | reverse complement strand
AAAGGTTAATATATTAAATTTATTCATGATTCTTACTCCATTAATTATCAATATATAATATCATGAAAATTATAATATAATTAATATCTCTGTTAACATATAGTCATTAAATAGATATATTTATAGCATAATATGAAAAATTATAAGATCGCTCCATCCATCCTATCAGCAGACTTTTCGAGATTAGGAGAAGATGTCGAGAAAGTGATAGATGCTGGCGCAGATATGATTCATTTTGATGTTATGGATAACCACTATGTTCCAAATTTGACATTTGGGCCAATGGTTTGTGCATCTTTAAGGGAATATGGAATCACAAGTACAATAGATGTTCATTTGATGGTGAAGCCAGTTGACAGAATAATTCCTGATTTTGCTGAGGCAGGAGCAAATTACATTACTTTTCACCCAGAGGGTACTGAGCATCTTGATAGAACTATTAACTTAATTAAAGAAAATGGATGTAAGCCAGGAGTTGTTTTGAATCCTGCAACATCTATTGGTTGTCTTGAACACTGCATCAATGATCTTGACATGATTCTCTTAATGTCGGTAAACCCAGGTTTCCCAGGTCAAAAATTTATCAGTGGTACTTTAAAAAAAATCTCATTAGTCAAAGATCTAATAAATAAATCAGGAAAGGACATCCGACTAGAAGTTGATGGAGGAATTAATTTAGAAAATATTGGCAAAGCAGCCAAAGCTGGTGCTGATACTTTTGTTGCTGGCTCTGCAATTTTTAACTCTAAGAGTTATAGTGAGACTATTACGTCAATGAGAGAAGTATTAAGTAAAATTAAATAAAAGAATTATAACCGAATGACAGAACAAGACTTTATAAAGTATATTGAAAAAGGTTATAATCTAATCCCATTAAAATCTACATTAATCAATGATGGCCTTGACCCTATAGACGTTTATCAAAAATTATCAAATATTCCAAAATCATACCTTCTAGAGTCTTTAGAGGGAGAAAAAGACTGGAGTAGATATACAATTATAGGTCTACCTTCAGAAGAATATATAGAATTAAAAAATAATAGAATTAAATATTTTATTGCTAACAAACTTGTTGAAGATGTTGAAACAAATAACCCAATTGATTGGATAGAGGAATTTCAGAAAAAATTTAATGTACCGAGTGATTCTAATCTGCCAAAATTTCAAGGTGGTTTAGTAGGTTATTTTGGTTTTGATACAGTTAAATATTTTGAGCCAGCCATTAAAGCAACAATGCAAAAAGATGACATGGATACACCTGATATCTGCCTAATTGTCTCAAAAGAATTTTTAGTTTTTGATAAAATTAACAATCAAATCCATATTGTAATCTATACACAGAATGACTTGGATAGTTTTAAGGAGTCTCAAGATAAAATTAAAAAGTTAGAAATATTTTTGAGAGATAAAATTATACCTGAACCTAAAACTATCAGACAACCTAAAGAAAAAATTACTAATTTAGATATAAATTATCATTTTGATAAGAATGACTTTATTTCATCAGTAGATAAAATTAAGAAATATATTATAGATGGTGATGTTATGCAGGTTGTTCTTTCGCAAAGGATGTCTATGGATTTTGTAGGAGAATCTATAAATTTTTATAGAGAGTTGAGAGAGCTTAACCCATCTCCATATATGTATTATTTAAATATGGGTGATTATCAAATTGTTGGCTCCTCACCTGAAATTTTAGTACGTTTAGAAGATGACTTGATTACTGTAAGGCCAATAGCCGGAACAAGACCTCGTGGTAAAAATGAGAATGAAGATAATATTTTAGAGAATGAACTAAGAAACGATCCTAAGGAACTTGCTGAACATTTAATGTTAATTGATCTTGGAAGAAATGATGCAGGGAAAGTATCAAAAGTCGGTTCTATTAAGTTAACAGATAAAATGATGATAGAGAAATATTCTCATGTAATGCATATGGTATCTAATGTAACTGGTAATATTGAAAAAAAACTAGGTATGATAGATGTGCTTAAATCTACTTTCCCCGCAGGAACAGTATCTGGAGCCCCAAAAATAAGAGCAATTGATATTATTTATGAATTAGAGACAATTAAGCGTGGAATTTATGCCGGCGCTATTGGATATCTTGGTTGGAATGGTAATATGGATACTGCTATAGCTATCAGGACATGTGTTATAAAGGGTGGCAAGCTCAATATCCAGTGTGGAGCTGGAATAGTCAATGATTCTATTGCAGAATTGGAGTGGGAAGAAACATTAAATAAAGGTAAGGCAATTGTGCAAGCATATAAAAATTTAAGGAATAAATAAATATGATACTGATGATAGATAATTATGATTCTTTCACCTATAACATTGTTCAGTATCTTGGGGAACTTGGAGCAGAGTTAGTTGTTCATAGGAATGATCAAATAACATTAGATGAAATAAAATCTTTAAACCCTGAGAAAATTATAATTTCACCTGGACCATGCACTCCTAATGAGGCAGGAATATCAGTAGAAGTAATACGCTCTTTCTATAAATTATTACCAATATTGGGAGTATGTTTAGGCCATCAAAGTATTGGGCAAGCTTTTGGGGGAAAAATTATCTCTTCTAAAAGAATTATGCATGGCAAGACATCTCCAATATTCCATAATGATAGTGAAATGTATAAAATGGTTTCAAATCCTTTTGATGCCACAAGATATCACTCTTTGGTTATCGATCAGTCATCGCTTCCCAAATGTTTAAATGTTACCGCATGGTCAGAAGAAAGTGATGGTATTGAAATAATGGGTATATGCCATAATGAATACCCTACCTTTGGATTACAATTCCATCCAGAATCAATATTAACGAGTTCAGGGCACCAATTACTTAAAAATTTTTTGGAAATATAAATTGTATCAAAATCTCATTAATAAATTAAAATCAAAAAATGACTTATCTCGAGATGAGGCTAGAGAATTTATTGACTCTGTTCTGCAGGGGGAAATACCATCAAATATTTTAACTGAATTTCTTAGATTATTAAATCTCAAAGGATTTAGTTCAGAAGAGCTTACGGGTTTTGCAAAAGCCATGAGAAATATTTCTAATAAAGTTACTTATAATGGTCATGTTGTAGACAATTGTGGCACTGGTGGAGATGGATTAAAAACATTTAATATTTCAACCACAGCGTCTCTGATAGCTTCTTGCTCTGGAGTATGTGTAGCTAAACATGGCAATAAAGCTATTACTAGTAACTCAGGCAGTGCTGATATATTAGAGGCTGCAGGAATTAATATTAAATTATCATCGGAACAAGTCTCAATATGTTTAGATAAATTAAACTTTGGTTTTATGTTTGCGCCACTCCATCATTCGTCAATGAGACATGTAGCGGCATCTAGACAAGAGATAGCACCTGATAAAACAATATTTAATTTACTAGGTCCCTTAACTAATCCAGCTCAGGCAAAAAGACAGTTAATTGGTGTATATTCAAAATCTCTTATGAAAATTGTAGCAGAAACACTGATTAAATTAGGAACAGAAAGGGCCATGGTTATACATTCTGCTGATGGAATGGATGAAATAAGCATATATGATAAAACCCATGTTATAGAAATTAATAATTCAGAGATGAATTCATATGAGATAGATCCAAGAGATTATTTTACATGTAATTCTACAATTGCTGATATTAAAGTTAATGATTCAGAGCAGAGTTTAGAAATGATGCTTAGTGTTATAAAAAATAAAGATACGCCAGCTAGAATGATAGCATTGTTAAATGCAGCAGCACTTGTATATATATCTGGAAAATCAGAAACTATAAGTGATGCGGTTAAAATATGTGAGAATGCACTTAAGTCAAAAAACGTAGATATAAAAGTAAATGAACTAATAAGGTTAACAAATAGTTTTTAAAATGTTAGATAAAATTATTCAAAATAAAATACTTGAAGTGCAAAAACTAAAAAACCAATTAGATTATTCGGTAAATGATGTAATTGGAATGAACCTTCCTAAAAATAGTTTTATAAAATCAATTCAGGATAATATAAAATCTGGTAAAAATGCCATCATTGCAGAACTAAAAAGATGTTCTCCAAGCAAGGGTTACCTTAACAAGGAGTTAGATATAAAAGGTATGGCATCTTTATATGAGGATTCTGGTGCTGCCTGCATATCTGTTCTAACAGATGAAAAATTCTTCAAAGGATCTATAGATGATTTAATATTAGTTAAAAAAACAATTAATTTGCCAGTGCTGAGAAAAGATTTTATAATTGATGAGAGTCAGATTATTGAATCAAAATTTATTGGTGCAGACTGCATACTTTTAATTGTTGCTTGCCTAACTAGAGAAAAATTTTCTTCTCTATTGAATTTTAGTAAATCACTAGATTTAGATGTTTTAGTTGAAGTGCATGATGAATATGAATTAGATTTAGCAATGGAATTTGATTGTAAAATGATAGGTATAAATAATAGAAACTTAAAAACATTTGATGTTTCTACTGATACAAGTAAAATACTTAGAAAAAAAATAGTAGATGACAATGTTGTGGTTATAAGCGAGAGTGGGATAAAGGATATTAATATAATTAACTCTCTTAACGCAAGTAAGATTCATGCGTTTTTAATAGGTGAAAGTCTCATTATTAATAATGATCCTGCTGCTCTTTTGAAAAAATTGGTTACCTAATATGAAAAAAACTCTCGGTATTAAGCATATAGCATTAAAGGTTAAAAATTTTGAGGATTGTTTGAATTTTTATACTAATTTATTGGAAATGACAATAGATTGGCAGCCTGATGATGAGAATGCATATTTAACGAATGGCAGAGATAATTTAGCTCTTCATTTGGATGAGACACTTGACTTAACTAGCAAGCATAATAGACTCGATCATTTTGGAATAATGTTGAAAGACAAAGGTGATGTAGACGACTGGTTTAATTTTATGTCTTCAGAAAAAATTACTATATATAAGAAGGTTCAAGACCATAGAGATGGTTCGAGGAGCTTCTATTGCTATGATCCAGATCTAAATATTGTTCAATTCCTATGGCATCCGCACCTTAATAAATAATGTTAAAACAAATAAGCAACGTCAGCTCAACATTAATTATCAACTCTTATGAAGGATTTTATCCTAATGGAGGAGCTGTCGATCTTGTTTTGAAAGACAATATATTCAATGAATATAATGCTCAAAAGCTCACTCATATTTCTAGGTGTATTTCAAAAAGAATCAAAACCGAGATTCTTCATGAATCAAGCCATTCCTTTGAACCATTTGGTGATAGTAGTTCACTTCTTTTGCAGGCAGATTTAGGAGTATATAATTCTGCAAGTTTACATTTAAAAGAGAGTCATATTACATTTCATACTTACATTGAAGATATCTTAGATAATTTTTTGATCATTAGACTCGAACTACATATATCTTCATGTTCAGAAGCAAATGTATTTGAATCACTCAAAGATATTATCAGTGCTGATAATGATATGAAGATATTTCCAAATTTACTAACTATTGACTATTTAAGACGTGGTGCCAAATATGGGAAAAATTCAAATACTATTATAAATGATAACTATAATGTTCTTGATATTAATATTGACTCTAATTACGATATTTTTTCAAATGATACTTCTAATAAAACAAAATCATCACTCTTATTGCTTAGTCAAGAAGCTATGCTGAATAAGTATCAATCTAAAAATAACTTTATGTCTATAGACAAAATATCAGATCTCAGGAATTTCTTATTAAAAAGTTATGCAGAGGAATTCTTAGTAACTGATGCAGTAGATGTTAGATTAATATGATGATTTAACCATCATACATAGTAAGTTATTTTTTTCATTATTTTTGAAAATATACCCATTCCTTTCTTTACTAGTCCTGGAATTTCTTCCGAACCAATATCTTTTACAGTACCTCTATGTTTTTCTTCATCTTCCGCTATTTCTTCTAAAAATATTTTACTTCTGCTGTCTTCAATAGGAAGTAGAGCAATTGAATCTTCCAGATGATCTTTTACTTGTTTTTCTGTTTCTTCTATAAAACCAAGTTTCCACTTATTTTCATTTAATCCAGCAAGAGCCCCAAGAGCAAATGATGCCGAATACCACAAAGGGTTAAGAGTGCTTTTCTTACCATTTAATTCTGTCAATCTTAGATTACATAGTTCTAGATGATGATTCTCTTCATCGCATATTTTATATAATTGAGATTTTATTTTTGCTTCTTTTGTGAAAGCAGCTTGTCCACGATACAGGGCTTGTGCACAAATTTCACCCATATGATTAATTCTCATTATTCTTTCAGACTGCAGCTTTTGCTGCTTATTAAGCTCAATCATGTTTTCATTATGATTTTTAGGTACATTATTGCTGTAAATTGCCTCTAAGCCATATTGAATTTCATCTATAAGAGAGTCAATTAGTGATTTTTGTTTATTATTCATATCTATTATTTAATCATTATTGAGTCCAGCTATAAATAACTTTTTTTATATATTTCTTGTATACCTGCAATGATATGCGTAAAATCATGGATACTGTGAATATGAACAAAAACGCAAACGACAAAGACTGGTATATAATTGATGCAAAGGCAGCTGTCCTTGGAAGGCTGGCGTCAAAAATTGCCAGTGTTTTAAAAGGCAAGCATAAGCCTACATATCTTCCATACATGGATAATGGTGATTATATAGTTGTTGTTAATGCAAAAAACCTCACTGTTACTGGTAATAAGCTTGAAGATAAAGTCTATTATAAGCATACGGGCTTTATTGGTAATATGAAAAAACCTAATTTAGCAGCAGTTATGGCTAAAGATCCATCTTTTGTCATCATGAATGCTGTAAAAGGAATGTTGCCTAAAAACCCGCTTGGAAGAAGTATGATTAGGAAATTAAAGATTTATAATGACGAAAAGCATGATCATCATGCGCAAAAACCTAAAAAGTTAGAGATTTAATATGCATAAAACATACGGAACAGGAAGAAGAAAAACATCAGTAGCACGGGTTTATCTGCATGAAGGTACTGGATTAATAACAATCAATTCCCGTGATGTTGATAATTTTGTTCAATCTAAGTCTTTAAAATCATATTTAATGGCTCCATTACAAAAATCTGAACTAGAAGGCAAAGTAGACTTAAAAATAAGTGTTTATGGTGGCGGTCCAAGTGGTCAAGTTGGAGCTATGGTGCATGGTGTAACTAGAGCTTTAATAAAGTATCAAGGTGATTTATTACCAATTCTACGTAGAGAAGGTTTTGTCACAAGAGATGCTAGAAAAGTTGAGAGAAAGAAAGTTGGTTTAAGAAAAGCCAGAAAAGCTACACAATTCTCAAAAAGATAATTATATTACGTCAATATTTTTTTCATTAGCTATCAATAATTTGTCTGCAGATCGAATTGCAAAAATCCCATTTGTTACAACTCCTGGTATATTATTAAGCAGTTCTTCAATCTTAATTGGTTCATTAATTTCTAAACCATGAACATCTAGAATCACATTACCATTATCTGTTGTAAAATTTTCTCTAAGAACAGGTCTGCCACCTAGTTTAATCATTTCCATGGCAATCGAACTTTGTGCCATTTTAATTACTTCTATTGGAAGTGGAAATTTTCCTAACATCCGTACATATTTACTATCATCTATCATGCAGATAAATTTAGAGCTTGAATGTGCAACTATTTTTTCCCTTGTTAATGCACCACCACCACCTTTAATCAATTGTTTGAACTTATTAGCCTCATCTGCTCCATCAATATATATAGGAATTTTTCCAGCTTCTCTTAATTCTATTACTTTTATATTTTTTGATTCTACAAGTTTAGTGGTTAATTCTGATGAGGAGACAACTGCTTCAATTTTTGATTTAACTTTATCTAGCATATCAATAAAGCAATTTACTGTTGATCCAGACCCAATACCTACTATATGACCATTTTCAATATATTGTAGTGCTGCCTCAGCAACTTTATTTTTTTTTTCGAGTTGGTTCATGTAATTGAGTATTTATAGTTAAATTATATTAATATATCCTGCTATTATACATTATATGTAGGTTCAAAATGACAGAAAAAAAATTAAAATTAGTCTATAAAAAAATCAAAACTTCTCATGTCTATGATGTGGCATTCAAAACACCACTGGATTATGCTAAGAGTCTCTCAAAAAGACTTAATAATGATATCTATATCAAGAGAGATGATTTACAACCTGTATTCTCATTTAAATTAAGAGGAGCATATAATAAAATTTCGCGTTTAAAAAAATCAAAAAATATTATGCATTTAATAGCTGCATCTGCAGGTAATCATGCGCAGGGAGTAGCTCTCTCCTCAAAAAAACTTGGTATTAAAGCAATTATAGTAATGCCAAAAACTACACCTAAAATTAAAGTTAATGCTGTGAAATCACTTGGCGGCCAAGTAATACTTCATGGGGATACCTACGATGATGCTTATGATTTTGCTATAAAAAAATCAAGAGATGAAAAGTTAGAATTTATTCATCCATATGATGATTTAGATGTTATTGCTGGACAAGGAACTGTTGCCTTGGAAATTATAGACCAAATTAAGAATAAACCAGATTATATTTTCGTGCCAGTTGGCGGCGGTGGGCTATTAGCGGGTATCACTGCATATTTAAAATATGAAAGCCCTAAAACAAAAGTTATTGCTGTAGAACCCATTGATTCAGATTGTTTTAATCAGGCATTTATTGCTAAAAAACGTATAAAACTTAAAAGTATTGGTATTTTTGCAGATGGTGTTGCAGTTAAACAAATTGGTAAACATACTTTTGATTTAACTAAAAATGAAGTTTTTAGTTCAATTTTAGTTAGTACTGATGAAATTTGCGCTGGTATAAAAGATTTGTATGAAGAAACTAGAACGATTGCAGAACCAGCAGGAGCATTATCAATTGCTGGTATTAAGAAATTCATTAAACTACATAAAATAAAAAATAAAACATTTGTTTCAATATTTTGTGGTGCAAATATGAATTTTGATAGATTAAGGCATGTCTCTGAGCGAGCTGAGCTAGGAGAACTAAATGAAATGTTAGTTGGTGTCACAATCCATGAAGAACCAGGTAGTTTTAAAAAATTCTGTTCGTTGATAGGGAAAAGATCAATTACCGAATTTAATTATAGGTATTCCGATAATAATAAAGCACATGTGTTTGCGGGTATTAAACTCAATAATGGAATAGATGATAAGAAGAAGATATTGTCTAACCTCAAAACAAATAAGTATAAGGTTATAGATTTTACCGATAATGAGATGGCGAAATTACATATACGTTATATGGTTGGAGGAGTATCTAAAAATGCAAAAAATGAAAAAGTTTTTCGGTTTATTTTTCCTGAAAAACCTGGTGAGCTTCTTAACTTCTTAAATGCGATTGGAAGTAAATGGAATATTAGTTTATTTCATTATAGAAACCATGGCGCGGACTTTGGAAGAGTGCTTGTAGGTATTCAGGTAGAACAAGGTGATATTAAGTCACTTCTTAAGCACTTAAACACCCTTGATTATGAGTTTTTTGAAGAAACTTACAATGAAGCCTATAATTTGTTTTTAAGTTAAAAAAAAGGCCCTTTTACGGGCCTTTTAATGTTGTTTTGTTCTATTAGGTTACCCTTTTAGAGCAATTAGAAAAAATTACTATCTTTTCTTACGCTTAGCTACTTTTTTCTTAGCTTTCTTTTTAGCTACTTTTTTCTTAGCAACTTTCTTCTTAGCTTTCTTTTTAGTAGTTTTCTTTTTAGCTACTTTTTTCTTAGCTTTCTTTTTAGCTACTTTTTTCTTAGCTTTCTTTTTAGCTACTTTTTTCTTAGCAACTTTCTTCTTAGCTTTCTTTTTAGTAGTTTTCTTTTTAGCTACTTTTTTCTTAGCTTTCTTTTTAGCTGCTTTTTTACGCGTTGTTGTTACTTTCTTTTTCTTAGCAACTTTTTTCTTAGATGCTTTTTTCTTTGTTACTTTAGTTTTCTTCTTAGCAACTTTTGCTTTTTTCTTTGCTACCATGACTGTTTTCCTCCGCAGTGTTGGTGGTTATTTTTAGTTTATTTAGATAAAAATGATATTACAAGTTTTTTTTCAATGTTTTTAATAAAAATTTCTCTATTTTATAAGTTTTTATCTTTTTTTTTGAATTAATTTTTGATTTATAATTAAAATAATTATTATTTTATCTAATTATTTTTTTTCTAGAGATAAAATATATTCCCAATCCTTTTTTTCTACCTCTGTAATTGATAAACGGTTACCCTTCTGCACAACTCTCATTTTAGATAGTTTTTTTTCACTTTTTAATTCTTTTAGAGTAATTATCTTTGTCAGTTTTCTTTTATATTTTACATCTACCATTAACCATGTTGGTTTATTTATATTACTCTTGATATCATAGTATTTTGCTTTTTTATCAAAGGCTGTATGGTCTGGATAGGGTTTAGAATTTATGCTCATAAGACCATATATTCCTGGAACATCACAATTTGAGTGATAAAAAAAAGCCATATCACCAATACTCATATCATCTCTTATCATGTTTCTAACCTGATAATTTCTAATACCATCCCAGTGTTCCGTTTTATCTTTTTTTAGATCATCAATATCATAGTCTTCTGGTTCATTTTTCATGAGCCAATATTTCATTGATCTGTTCCATATTCACGCAATGATTCACTTAATAAGTCAATTTCTTCACATGCATCTGAATATTCTTTTACTTGCTCTTCTTGCTTCAAATATGCACTAACTACATTCAATGCGGACATGACAGCTATTTTTTCTTTTGCCATGCTCGGTGACATTGTTTTGACTTCAGACATCTTCATGTCTAAGTAGACTGCAGATTTTTGAAGGAGTTCAACTTGATCAGGGTCACATTTAATTTTATATTCCTGATCTTGGATTATTATTGTTATTTGTTCTTGTTCCATAATCACTCGATATTTTTAATTCTTTCTAATACAGCCTCAATTTCTTCTCTTGCCGACTCATTTTTTTTTATAAGCTCAGATTTTTCCGTTACAAGCCCAGTTTGTTGTTTTAATAGTAATGCATTCTCAATCTCTATCTTTTGCATCTTATCTTTAATACTATCGATGGATAACTTAAGAGTTTCTAGTTGCTTGCTTATTTTGGACATAATGTTATTTTAAAATCATTTATTTACAGACATATATTATAATGTTTCTATAATAATTAATCTAGCTAACTAATTGGAAAGAAACAATGGATTTATTGCAAATAAACTTAAAAACTTTTTTATCAGATATTGAGAGTCCTTTCTCAATCAATGAAGTTTATGGTTATTTATCTGGTTTTGCTGCGAGTAATAAGTCAGTAGATAGTTATTTTTCTGCTTTAGAGATGTATTTCTCTAATAGATCAGAGCCTAATAAAAAACAACCAGATTATAAGATAGTCATAGATAATATTATCTCCATCAAACAATCAATTGGTAGTGGATTGCTGATTTTTCCCTTTGATAATGAAGAGAAATCAGAAGATAAACTTATAGCTCTGGGTGAATGGTCTAAAAATTTTATACTTAGCACAAACTTCCTTATTGAGCAAAAGCTATTAAAGAATACCCTTGATTATCAGGAAATTCTCCATGACCTAACAGAAATTAGCAAAGTAGGTCATAATTATGATATTAATAATACAGATGAGACTGATCAGCATTATATAGAAATTAGCAACTATGTTCTGTCTGCTGTAAATTATATCTATTCAGTTTCTGGAGAGGATAGCGATAATAATGATTGAGAATACTGTGTATAAAAAAAGAAGAAAAAGACTTTTTAGGCTAATGAAAGATAATTCGATAGTTTTAATAGAGTCTTCGCCTGAAAAAATTAGAAATAATGACTCTACCTATAGATATCGACAGTGCAGTAATTTTTATTATTTAACTGGTTATAACAAACCGTCGGCATTGCTTGTGGTATTAAAGAAAAACAAAAAGTTAATTACACATTTTTTCACCAAAAAGCCAAATAAGCATGATGAGGTTTGGACAGGACAACTACCAACTTCTACTACAACTAAAAATTTATATGGATTTGATAAGTGTAGTTATTTAAATGATATTGAAAAGTATCTTATGCTTTATCTTGAAAACACAAAAACTATATATCATACCTGGGATGATGATACAGTAAATAAGTCAATTTTCGATTCATGTCTCCATAAGCTTGGGGAGAAATATAGGTCAGGCATTGAAATTCCTTCTGAATTCTTTTCATTAAAAAAAATAGTACATAAGCTTAGACTTGTAAAAGATAAGTCTGAGATAGATCTTATCCGTGCAGCAGGTAAAATATCTTCGCTAGCTCATATTGAAGTGATTAAAAAATGTAAACCAGGGTTAACAGAGAGAGAGTTAGAGGCAGTACTACTTTATAATTTTAATGTTAATGATGCATCAGAGGCTTACACATCAATTGTTGCTTCTGGAAAAAATGCATGTGTCCTGCATTATATAGATAACTCATCTATGCTTATGAATGGCGATCTTTTATTGACAGATGCTGCCTGTGAGTATAAAAATTATGCATCTGATATTACTCGAACTATCCCAGTTAATGGCAAATTCACAGAAGATCAAAAATTATTATATAATCTTGTTCTGAAGGCTCAACAAAAGGCAATAACAGCATGTGTGATAGGTAATACTTTGCAATATATACATATGGTGGCGGTTAAGGTTATATGCAAGGGTCTTATCGACTTAGGATTAATTAATGGAAATTATAAACAGGCGATGAACGAAAAATTATATAAGAAATTTTATATGCATAATACTGGGCACTGGTTAGGTCTGGATGTCCATGATCCATCAGAATATAAAGAAAACAAGGAGTTAGTAAAACTTGAGCCTGGAATGATTTTTACTGTAGAGCCTGGGCTTTATATAAGATCTGATAAATCAATAGACAAGAGGTTTCATAATATTGGCATAAGGATTGAAGATGATATCTTGATCACAAAAAATGGACCTGAAATTTTAACATTAAAAGCACCAAAGTCTATTAATGAAATAGAATATTTAATGAGTGGAAATAATGGCTAGTAATCAAAAGTTTGATTTTGTTATAAGTGGCGCTGGACTTGTTGGCTGTCTAGTTGCAAGTCAGCTTGCTAAGTTAGGCTTAAAATGTTGTTTAATTGAAAAAAATAAAATTAATGACGTTCCATTAGTTAATAATTATTCTCCATTATCATTAAATTATAGATCATATTTGATACTTAAAAAGTTTGATTTATGGGAAGAAATACTACCCCATGTCTACCCAATTAGAAATTTAACGATTAAGAGTTATCATAGCTTGAATAGACTTACGTTTAATGCAAAAGATATTTATTTGAATGACTTAGGATATGTAGTTGACCGAAGAAATTTACTTCAAGCATTTTTAAATAATATCAAATCTTCATCTAATATAACAATATTTGATCAAGAGACTATGAGTGGTTTTCAGGATCATACCGAAGACGAGGAGTATGGATTAATTGGAAAACTTTTATCTGGGCAATCAATAGAGGCTAAATATTTGATAGTTTCAGATGGGATAGAATCTAAAATAAAAGATAAATTAAATATAAAATCATTAAAAATTGATTATTCTCAAATATCCTTTGTATTTAATGCAAAAGCATTTTTCAAAAAATATAGTGCTGTACAAATTTTTAATAAATATGGAATTTTTGCTGGCATTCCATATGGTAGTGATAGAACAAATATTATCCTAACTATAAATAAAAAAGATATACCTATTTTTTTTAATGATAAAGACAAGATTAAAAAAAATTCACTTCAAAATATTTTCAAAGATTATATGAGTGATATTTCAGACTTAAAATTTGTTAGCCAATATAATCTTCTTACCTCTAGGTCAAAAGAAATTTCAAGAAATAATATAATATTACTAGGAAATTCTTCCCAGCTTTTACATCCAGTTGGAGCACAGGGTTTTAATTTAGCTGTGAATAATATTGATTCACTAATAAAATTTATGAGTAATGGTAAATTAGATATTGCAGGTTTAACTAATGAGATTAATAAATCACGCGAATCTGTTTTTGATAATATTGACGTAGCTACTAATATTTTGGGAGGAGAAAAAATTCCATCGAAGCTGCTAAGCTTTTTTTTAATAAACTCAATTAAATCTTCTCAAATAATGAAAAATACATTTTTAAAAAATATGCTAGGTATTAATAATTACCCTTATCTTAATATTGGCGCTGACATATGAAAAATATCTTGATAATTGGTGATGGAATCATTGGAATGCTTGCTGCCATTGTCCTTTCTAATATATATAAAAATATATATCTAGTTAAAAGTAGTAAAAAAAAGTACTACAAATCTAAGATAGATAGATTTTTTTCCATCAATCTTTTATCACAATATTTTTTTATGAAAAATGATATTTGGTCAGATATTGTTGTTAGCAAACCTCAGCCCTATAATAAAATTATAACTTGGGATGATGCGATAGAAGATAATCTCATCTTTGAATCCTCATCTATCTCATATGATAGCTTGGGTTATATTGTGAAAGAAACATCGATTATTGATAGTCTTCTAAATCGATTAGTTAATATTAAAAATGTTATAAGTATCAAGGATGTAGATGTTAGAGAAATTCGTGATAATACCCATACAATGATTCTTTATAATGGAGAATCTATTGATTTAGATCTTATTTTAAAGTCAGATAAAAGTATGGACACTTTGCTGGGTTCAGATGACTTTAAATCGAATGTAGTTAATTATAATCAGCATGCGTTAGTAGTAGATTTATTTCTTGATAAAATCTCTATGCAAAATATTGCATATCAAAAATTTATAGAAGGCCAGATAATGGGATTATTACCAATTTCAAATAATCAATATAATTTGATATGGTCAGTAAATAATGATTTTTTAGATAATCTTAAAAACAATAATGATGCAAAAATTCTTTCTATTTTGAATAGTCACCTATCAGAGAAAATAGGAACTATTAAGAATATCTCTAATCGAATTATTTTCCCCTTATCAGGTTTCCATGTTGACTCATATATAAAAAATAATATTTTAGTTATAGGAGGTGCTGCTCATTCAGTGCACCCGATGGCTGGTCTTGGACTAAATATGGGAATACAAGATATTTTCTTATTAGAAAATTCATTTTTGAAAATTAATACTGATAATTATGACATAACTCAAGTATTACAAAACTTTAACAGGTCTTGTACTGAAGAGAATAAAAAAACTTATAATACAATTAATTTTCTTAAAAAATTCTATTCTGATAAATTAATTCCAGATTTTTTTAGAGAAAAATCTTTAAAATTATTTAATAAAAATATATGTCTAAAAAATAAAGTTATTGAATCTGCAACTGGAATAGATGTTTTAAAAAGAAGATCAGTAGGAAAGTATTGTTATTCCAACTAAAAACAAGGTAATGCAAAATATTTTCTTCAACAAGGGTGTGTTGGTTTTATATGTTAAACCTGCTCCTAAATATGAGAATATAAGAGTAGTAGCAGAAACAAGAAAAAAGGCATAAAAGTCAATAAAATCAAAAATTGTATTTTCAAATACTCCAAAAATTTCTTTCAAAAATAATGTTATTAATATTCCTAACGAAGCTATTGGTACACCGCAAGCTGCTGCTGTTGCAATACTACCCTTCATGGATTCTCCATAAAATTTGAAATATGGTGTTGTTAAAGTCCCTCCACCAATACCTAGCATAGTGCTTATAGTTCCTGTAAATAAAGAAAATATATTAATATATTTATGCTTTCTATTTTTGTTCGGCTTCTTTCTTTCTTTCTTATTTATTAGATATATAGAAATTATTAATAAAAGTATTCCATAGTAAATTTTTATAATATCGCTAGTTAATGCTGTTATTAAAATTACACCCATTACGGAACCTAGTATTAAGCCTGGCAGCATTTTTTCAAATAATAACCAATTAATTAATTTATTTTTATTGTGTTTTATAGCTGCTGAAAGGCTCGAGATAACAACACATGCCAGCGAGGTGCTAACTGTACTTTGCATGAGATATTCTGTATGCAAACCGTATGAGTTGAATATAAAGAATAAAAAAGGCACAAAGATAATACCTCCGCCCAATCCTAAAAGACCTCCAAGAAAGCCTCCAAATGCTCCTGTTATTAGATATAATCCATATACACTCATTAGCATAGCTTCCTAAAAGTCATATATTATAGTTTAAAACATCTACAATTGTGGCATACTATATAAAATTAAATTTATAAGTTAATTCATTTTAAATACTAAAAAGGGAAAAGCACATGTCAGGAAATCATCATTTATACGTGCCAGGACCATCTAATGTTCCGGCTGCAGTTCAACAAGCAATTCATTGTCCTATGGAAGATCATAGGAACCCAACAATACCAGGTTTAATTACGCCATTAGTAGAAGATCTTAAAAAGATTGTTCTAACAGAAAAAGGCAAAGTTGTTTTTTTTCCTTCTTCAGGAACAGGGTGCTGGGAAGCTGCTTTACAGAGTACTCTCAATATTGGTGATACAGTTTTGGGTGCCAGTTTTGGCCAATTCAGCATGTTATGGTTGGATATGTGTACAAGATTGCAATTTAAAGCAATCACTATGGATGAAGAATGGGGAACAGGAGCTAATCCTGAAAGTTACCATAGAGAATTATCAAAAGATAAAGATCATAAAATAAAAGCTGTTCTAGTTTGTCAAAATGAAACCGCTACAGGTGTCAGAAGTGATGTCTTAGCTATAAGAAAAGTACTTGATGATTTGAACCATCCTGCATTACTTATGGTTGATGGTGTAAGCTCAGTTGGTAGTTATGAGTTTAGAATGGATGACTGGGGAGTTGACTGTGTGGTAAGTGGATCTCAAAAAGGTTTGATGCTTCCAGCAGGTCTCGGTATCTTGGGTGTTAGCCCAAAAGCAATAGAAGCTATGAAGTCTTCAACTTATCCAACATGTTATTTTGATGTACAAGATATGATTGCAAAATTAGAGACAGGATTTACTCCTTATACACCGCCCGTTAATTTATTACGAGGAATGAGAGTAGCTCTTGATATGCTTTTAGAAGAAGGACTAGAAAATGTCTGGAAAAGACACCATCGCTTAGCTGAAGGAACAAGAAGAGCTATATTAGATGGATGGGGCATGAAATTGTGTGCTAAAGAAGAAAAATGGTATTCAGATACGGTTAGCGCAATTGTTGTACCTGAAGGTGCAGATGCTGTGCCAGTTATAAGTACTGCATTTAACACTTATAACCTAGCGCTTGGAGCAGGGCTTGCAAAGGTAGCAGGAAAAGTATTTAGAATTGGACATTTAGGTGATTTAAATGAACTCATGCTATGCAGTGCAATTGCTGGATCTGAAATGGCAATGATGTCTAATGGAATCAAGGTAGAACTAGGAAGCGGTATAGCAGCAGCATCTAAATACTGGCTTGACAACCCATCAGGAGCATAGTTATGACTAAACCAGTTGCAATTGTTACTAGAAAATGGCCAAAAGAAAATGAAGATAGGCTCAAAGAATTATTTGATGTTATTTTAAATGAATCTGACAAGCCTTTTACTGCAGATGAGCTAAAAACAGCTCTCCAAAACTGCGATGTTCTTATGCCGACTGTTACAGACAAAATTACAGCTGATATTTTGTCAGTTGAAAATAGAAGAGCCAAAATGATTGGTAATTTTGGTGTTGGTTTCAATCATATTGATATCGCTAAAGCTAAAGAGCTAGGCATTACAGTATCTAATACGCCTAGTGTCCTAACAGACTGTACTGCTGACATTGCAATGTCTTTATTGCTTATGGCAGCTAGAAGAGTTGGTGAAGGAGAAAGAGAGCTTAGAGCTGAAAACTGGACAGGTTGGAGACCAACGCATTTACTTGGTACTAAGGTCACAGGTAAAAAACTTGGAATTATAGGTTTTGGTAGAATTGGCCAAGCCGTAGCTAAAAGAGCACACTTTGGTTTTGATATGGATATACTATATTGGGATCCGTATGATATTCCTTCAGATGTAACAAAAAAATTTAGTGCAACTAAATTAGACACTATTGAGGATATATGTAGAGAAAGTGATTTTGTTTCAATCAATTGCCCAGCTACAAAAGAAACGCTTCACCTTATGAATGAAGAAAGGTTTAAGTTAATGAAAAAAACTGCTTTTGTTATTAATACAGCACGTGGCGATATAATTGATGAAAAAGCATTAGTTCAAGCTTTGGTTAATAAAGAAATTGCAGGAGCAGGCTTAGATGTTTTTGAAACAGAACCGAATCTTCCTAATGAACTCAAAACAATGGAGAACGTAGTATCATTCCCACACTTAGGTAGTGCAACTATTGAAACTAGATTAGCAATGGGAAATACAGCTATTGAGAATACTTTAGCTTTTTTTGCAGGAACTGATTTACCAAATAAAGTTGTTTGAGTGATTAGAAATGTCACTTCGTGAAGATGTTGGAAACATATATAAATCTTGTCTTAATAAGTTAGATCCAGCGGATACTGTCTATGCTTATTTAAAAAGTAATTCAGATTTATTTGATAACCATAAAAGAGTGTATCTAATTGCTTTTGGCAAAGCTTCTACAACTATGATGAAGGGTTGTTTGGATTTTATAAAAAAAGAGATGCCTGGTATTGAAATAATTTCTGATCCAGTTGTGGTATCAACAAATTCTGATTTTAAAATACCTTATAAGGTTGATTTACATTTTTCATCGCATCCAGTTCCAGATAATAAAAGCATACAGGCTGGAGAGAAAGTGCTGAGCTATCTTTCTTCTTCAAAAAAGGATGACTTAGTATTATTTTTAATAAGCGGGGGCGGCTCATCTTTATTAGCTAAACCAGCACCATCAATATTACTTAATGACAAGATACGGTTAACAGATTTATTACTTAAGTCTGGAGCTTCTATAAATGAAATGAATGCTGTTAGAAAGCATATGTCGAGTATTAAAGGGGGAAGACTTGCGCAGCATGCTTTACCTTCGAGTTGCCATTCTTTGATAATATCTGATGTAATTAATGATGATATTAGTACCATAGCTTCTGGTCCTACTGTTGAAGATAAAACTACATATCAAAATGCATACGATATACTTTCTAAGTATCATTTACTTGAAATTTGTCCTAAATCAATAATGGAATATTTAAAAAAAGGTGTTGCTAAGTTTGTGGAAGAGTCGCCTAGTAAAATAGATAATTCAACAAATAATATTATTTGTAGTAATAAATTATTCAGAAAACAATTATCTGTTTCATCAAAAAAATTAGGTTATAAACCTATTATCATTGATGAAGATTTTATTGGTGAGGCAAAATTTGAAGCAATTTCATTAATAAATAAACTTATAGAAATTTCTAGCAAATACCCTACTGAAAAGTTAGCTATTATATCTGGTGGGGAAACTGTTGTTGATATGAAAGGATCTGGGAAGGGTGGAAGAAATCAAGAGTTAGCACTATCTTTTTTAGCTAATGCTGACAAAATACCATCTTCTCTAGATTGGCTATTATTATCAATAGGCACAGATGGTATTGATGGTCCCACAGATGCAGCAGGTGGAATTATTGATGATGCATCGATACAAGCTCTTTCAAAATCTAATTTAGATATCCATGAGTACTTAGATAATAATGATTCTTATACTTTTCTAGATTCTATTGCGTCGCTTTATAAAACTGGACCATCTGGGACAAACGTTGCAGATATTCAGATCATATTAGTTAATAGATAAGTATATTTCTTTTAACCATTTTTCAAATATTATTATAGTATAATCTATATCTTTTTTTGTATGACTAGAGGATATAAATCCAGCCTCAAACATTGATGGAGCAAAAAATATTCCATTCTTTAACATATATTGAAAAAAGCTTATAAAATTATTTTCATTAGTATTTAAAATATCATTATAATTAGTAACTTCTTTTTTTGTAAAATAAATCCCAAACATTCCACCCTGGCTATCTGCTGATATATCAGCTTGGTATTTTTGAGCAACCTTATTTATTTTAGAAATAAAATATTCTGTTTTTTTACTTAATTCCTTAAAATATTTAGGCTTAGAAATTATTTCTAGAGTTTTTAATCCTGCTGCCATAGCTAATGGATTCCCTGAAAGTGTACCAGCTTGATAAACTCCACCAAGAGGAGCTAAGTTATCCATTATATCTTTCCTTCCACCAAAAGCTCCAACAGGTAAACCACCTCCCAGAACTTTTCCTAATGTTGTAAGATCAGGTTTAATACCATATAAACTTTGGGCTCCACCTTTTGCTACACGAAAACCTGTCATAACTTCATCAAATATTAAGATAATATTATTTTGATTACATAAAATTCTTAATTTTTTAAGAAATACTTTATTCGCCCTAATAAAATTCATGTTACCAGCAATAGGCTCAATTATTATGCATGCTATATTTTTACTTTTGATAGCTTTCTGAACTTGTTTAATATCATTGTAGGGTAAAGAAATAGTATCTTTTGCATTGGCTTTGGTAACTCCTAAGGAATTTGGTGTACCGAATGTTGAAGCACCAGAACCTGCTTTTATTAAAAAAGAATCTCCATGTCCATGGTAACAGCCGTTAAATTTTATAACTTTATCTTTTTTTGTGAAACCACGAGCTAATCTAATAGCACTCATCGTAGCTTCTGTGCCAGAATTAACCATTCTAACCTTTTCTATTGATGGATATATTTTAGTAATTTCTTTGGCTAGCATCACTTCATTTTTACATGGAGCACCATAGGTAATACCTGAATGAATAACTCTAGTTATTTCTTTAATAATTCTTTTATCAGAATGTCCTAAAATCTGAGCTCCCCAAGAACCTATAAAGTCTATATATTTGTTATTATCTTCATCCGTTAAATACTGACCCTTTGCCTCTTTTATAAAAAATGGTGTTTTGCCAACAGAGGAAAAAGCTCTTACTGGCGAATTAACACCTCCAGGTATATATTTTTTTGCTTGCTTAAATAGTTTAGTTGAATTTTTCACTCTTTAATTAACTCCATCATTTTTTTTATTTCTCGACCTGGGCTGTCATGTTTAAATATTCCTGAAACCATAGAAATCATATCAGGTTTATATTCCTTTATATTCATTAAATTTAATCTATCAATTCCACCTATAACACATATGGGTATTTTTATTACTTTTTTAGCTTCTGATATTATTTCATGATTACAAACAATTGCATTATGTTTTGTACTGGATCCATACATTGCTCCAAATGACACATAATTAGCACCATTTTTTTCTGCTATTTTAGCAGCTTCAATAGACCCATAACATGATTTTCCTATTACTATACTTCCCCCAAGACTTTCTCTTGCCTCTGAAACACTAATATCATTTTTACCTAAATGTAGACCACACCCATCTAGATATTTTACTGCATGACAATCATCATTTATAATAAGATGAACATTGTTATCCATGCATAGTTTATGAATTTTAGCTAACAGATACCTTTTTTTCCTATTTGATAAATTTTTAGATCTGAATTGTATTATTTTTATGCCTGAGACTATAACTTCTTCAATCTTGGCCAAATATATTATGTCTGAGTACATATAGTCTGGGCATATTGGATAGATGTCTATAGAGGTATTTTTATTTATCATTGATTATATATAACAAATTAATTGGGTTTATCATAGAATTATGAGAAACTACAAGCTATAAAAATTATGAAAAAATACCTCTGTTTAATTTGTGGCCTGATATATGATGAAAGTATAGGCTGGCCCGATGATGGCATAAAGCCAGGTACTAAATGGGAAGATGTCCCAGAAAACTGGGCTTGTCCAGATTGTGGTGCCACTAAAGAAGATTTTGACATGATCGAGGTGACATAAGTCACATTGTTTAATAGCTTTTCTAGAATAGACAAAAATACTCTAAAAATAGCAATACCCTTAATTATTTCCAATATTACTATTCCGTTAGTTGGTTTTGTAGATAATGTAATGATGGGACACTTGGGTTCTGTGGTATATCTAGGAGCCATTGGTGTTGGCTCAATCATAATAAGCTATATCTTATTTAGCTTTGGGTTTATAAAATCATTAACCACGAGTTTTGTCTCACAACATACGGGAAGCAATAATACTAAAGAATTATTATTATCGCTAAGTCATTTTCTATTAATATCAAGTTTCATATCTTTTTTAATTATTTTTTTTAGAGATCAAATCATCATATTCTCTCTAAATTTTATGAATGCTTCTAGCGAGGTGAATATTAATAGCAAGATATATTTAGATTATAGGATATGGTCTATTCCAGCTATTTTTTTAAGAGACATTCTAATAGGTTATTATATTGGTGTTCAAAAAATAAAAGCTGCAATAATTATAAGTATTACAGTTAATCTTTTAAATATTATATTAGACTACTATTTTATTTATATACTAAATTACAGTATTGAAGGCGTTGCAATAGCTTCCTTAATTTCTGAATACTCCGTAGTATTCTTCATATTATATGCAATTAAAAATGAAAATATATTTAAAAATACCAATTTGAAAACTCATGAGATATTTGACTGGTTGATGATTAAGAAAAAAGTTTTGGTAAACATAAATATGTTTTTAAGGTCATTTATATTAATGACCATATTTATCTACTTTATGAAAGTTGGTTCAAGTTATGGCGATTCAATTCTTGCAGCAAATGCAATACTTCTTAATTTTTTCTTTCTCTTCTCTTATGGGATTGATGGCTTTGCCCACTCTTCAGAAGTATTAGTAGGCAACTCAATTGGTAAAAAAAATAATGTATTATTAAAGCAATCCATTTATTCGACAGGTAAATTTTCGGTCATACTTGCCTCTATTTACCTTATAATTTTTAATGTATTTGATTTATTAATTATTCAATTTGTAACAAATCTAGAAGTCATCCATGCAATTGTATTGTCAAATATTACCTATTTGTACTTAATATTTATTTCTGCAACAGTTGCTTTCTGGCTTGATGGTGTATTTATTGGTTCACTTAAAGTTACTTTATTAAGGAATATAATGATTATTTCAGGGATATTATTTTTTATTGTAGAAACAGTACTATTGCAAGGGAATAACGATAATCTATGGATTTCATTTTTAGCATTCTTTACTGCTCGGAGCATGTTACTAGGGATTGCCTTACATTACAATATGAAGAATAATAGATTTATAACCATCTGAGCTGTATATTATTTTATTCTGCTTACACATCAAATTTTTTATGATATATTTAGGAATATTTTTAATCTAGCTACATAAGGAGAAGGTAAAATGGGATTTTTCGGAGATCTATTTAAAAAAGCTGAGCCAACTAATGTGACAGTCAAAGGGTCAGGTGAAACATTTGTTGTACCTGTAGGTATGAATCTTATGAAGGCAGCTATTAATGCTAAAATAGCATGGCCGCATTCATGCAAAGTAGGAAGCTGTGGTTCTTGTAGAACTGTAATAGTTTCAGGAGATGGTTACTATCCATCAAGCCCATGTGATCCAACAACATTGATAAAGCCAGAAGAAGCTGAAAAAGGTATGGTGATAGCATGTCAATGGTATCCAAAAGGTGGTGATATGGAAGTTGAGGTAGCTATCGGCACTGAAGGCGACAAAAGAGGAATGATTTAAAAAATTATTAGATATGGTTTATTGATTCTGAAACTGAGTTAGCAGATTTTTTTGCTAGCTCATAAGAGTCTAAGTTAGTTGCACTGATGGGTTTTTCAAAATGCACCATCACATTAGTTGAAGATCTTCCTAAACACCTTAAAGATATTTTTATAAGCGTCTGAGTCTTGTCAGCCCAACAAACAGTATCATCGGATTTAATATTGTTTGGGTAATCTAAAGGATATCTAATAAATATTGGTTGAACTATAGAGTTTGACTCTGATATGCAATTAAATAGTTTGCTATGAAATTTCTTTATATCAACACCATTTCCAATTCTTCCCTCAGGGAAAAAAATAATTTTTTTATTTCTATTTATATAACCTTTCATTACATCAACAACATGATCTATATCATTTGTATCGCCTCGTTTAATAAATATTGTTCCAGTTTTGGATGATAGGTGTCCAATAACTGGCCAATTTTTAATTTCAGACTTTGCTATAAAATTTGATGGTATTAATGAATTAAGAACTATGATATCAAGAAAACTAATATGATTAGAAACAAAAGCATTTGACTCTTTTGATATCTGGCCTTTGAGTATTATCTTTAAACCAAATAGTAAAACTAAAACCTTCATCCAGTAAAGACTAATTGTATGATGTATGGGTTTTAGTTTAGAAGCAGTTTTTGGGAAGAATATCAAAATTATTAAACCAACTAAAATATGGCCTATTATTAGAGGAAATCTAAAAGATAAAAACAAGATTTTCATATTGAAATAACAGCAGATAAACTCTCATAGTCTTTAATAGGCTCTGAACAGGTATTATTTTGACAGACATATGCTGTAAACCTTCCTTGATTTATTTTTTCTTTTATTCCCTTTATAGTTACACTTTCATTATTAGTAATGAAATAGATATTGTCATTCATGATATTTAAAGCATAAATATTTTTTTTATATTCATCGATTTTTTCTAGCTCACATCTAATTATAATTAGCTTTTTAGATATATTGGTATTTGGAGCTGCCAAATATAAGCTGCAATGAGAAAACTTAGATCTATTTATAGAATCTGCTGCCGAACTTATAGATTTATCTACAGCTTTAATATATTTACTATTGCCTGTTAATTCATATAATTCTGATAAAACTTCAGTTGCGATACTATTTCCGGAAGGCAATGATTCATCCATATAAGATTTAGGCCTGTATATTAACTCCTCATGTGTATCAGATGTGTAATAAAAACCCCCATTTTCTTGATCTTGAAAATTATTTATTAGTGAATCTGTTAAATTTTCTAAAAAGCTAAAATCTTTCTCATTCCAATCTATTTTCAAGAATTCAATACAAGCTTTCGAAAGAAAAGCATAATCATCCAGGTATGCATTAAAATAAGGCTTATCATGGTAACATGCATATAGTTTATTATTTACCCACATATTATTTCTTATAAAATTAAAACATTTTTTAGCAGAATCATAATAATTATTATTCCCTGTAGTTTTATAAGCATTGATTAATCCAAGCATAAGAAGAGAATTCCATGAGACAAGTATTTTTTTATCTGTTGCAGGCCGAACTCTTTCATTTCTTATTTTTAATAGTTTAGCGCATATTAAATCTGCAGAGTTTTTATTATTTATATAGCATTCTTGATTAGTTTTTGTAACATGTAGATGATATTTTCCTTCAAAGTTAGGTTTATCATATACTACAAATATTTCTTTAAATAGTTTGAGCTCATTAGCATTTAAAATATCTTTTAATTCTTCATCAGTCCAAACATAAAACTTCCCTTCCATATGTTCAGAATCAGCATCTATAGTTGAGTAAAAGCCTCCTTGTCTATCTTGCATTTCTTCTATTGCCCATTGGCATGTCTGATTAATTTTATCTAGATATAATGAATTTTTTGTAATTTTATAAGCATTACATAAAATATCTATCATTGGGCCATTGTCATATAACATTTTTTCAAAATGAGGAATCATCCATAATTCATCTACTGAGTATCTAAAAAATCCACCTTTTAAATGATCATAGATGCCTGCGCATGTCATTCTTGTTAATGTAAGTTCGATTAATTCTAACGTCTCCTTATCATTTTTTTCTGTCGTCTTTATTAAAAAATCTAGATTATTAACATGAGGAAACTTAGGAGCTGATCCAAATCCACCATGGACTTTATCTATAGATGAAATTAGTTCTGATTTTACCTTATCTAATAAATCTTCATTTATTATATTTTTAGTTTCTTTAGTTTTATTGAGAGTCTCAAAAATATTTTTAATTTGCATATTTTGTTTGCTTATATCATCTCTTTGATTTTTATAAAAATCCATAACTCTGAGTAAAATATCTTTAAATCCGGGAAGGCCATGTCTTTCAGTATCAGGAAAATAAGTTCCTGCAAAAAATGGAAATTTTTCAGGAGTCATAAAGACCGTTAATGGCCATCCACCTGTTTTTCCCGTTATTATTGTTTGTGACATTTGATAGATTTTATCTAAATCAGGCCTTTCTTCTTTATCAAGCTTGATATTAATAAAATTAGCATTCATTAATTCTGCTGTGCCATCATCTTCGAAGGATTCATGAGCCATCACATGACACCAATGACATGCTGAATAGCCAATAGATAACATTATGGGCTTATTTTCTTTTTCAGCTTGGTCGAATGCTTCTTCAGACCAAGGATACCAATCTACAGGATTATCTGCATGTTGCAGAAGATATTCACTTTTTTCATTTTTTAATCTATTCATTATTTGTTTTTATAGTACAGAATCATAGGCTATTATAATTACTAACATAATTCAATTTTTATAAATGATATATATACATAATATAGACCCAATCTTATTCTCTATAGGTTTTATAGATTTATATTGGTATGGAGCAATGTATGCTATCTCATTCCTCTTGCTAGACTATTTAATGAAAAAAGAGGTTTATCTAGGAAATTCTGATCTTAGTATAGTCATTATTGATAAGATGCTATTAATTTCTATTTTTTCATTATTAATCGGTGGCAGATTAGGTTATGCAATATTTTATAATATTGATTATTATTATTTAAATTTTAATAAAGTATTTTATATATGGGAAGGCGGGATGTCCTTTCATGGAGCTCTATTAGGAATTTTATTTGGCATATTAGTTATTAGCATAAAGGAGAAAATTAATTTTTTTAAATTATCTGACTTCATTGTAGTATTTATTCCCCTAGGATTACTTCTTGGAAGAATTGGAAATTTTATTAATTCAGAATTATATGGTATGCCGACCAACGGTAATTGGGGCGTTATCTTTACAAAGATTGACTCTATTCCCAGACATCCATCTATGTTATATGAATCATTTTTAGAAGGTTTTATTTTATTTATAATATTAAAGATTGTATATAATAAAAAACCTGTGACAGGGAAGTTAAGTGCTTTATTTTTAATATACTATGCGTTTTTTAGGTTTATAGTAGAGTTTGTTAGAGTGCCAGATATTCAGATTGGATACTTATATAATAATTGGTTAACAATGGGAATGCTTTTAAGTATTCCAATGTTTTTAGTTGGTTTAATTATATATTATTTATCTATTCAAGGTAAAATAGAAAGATGAAGCAGTACCATGATTTATTAAAACATGTTTTATCTCAAGGGCAAGAGAAATCTGATAGGACAGGAATAGGAACACTATCTATTTTTGGACACCAAATGAGATTTAATTTAGAGGATGGCTTTCCATTATTAACAACTAAGAAAATTCATTTTAAGTCTGTAGCCTATGAGCTTTTATGGTTTTTAAAAGGTAGTACAAACATCGCGTATTTGAAAGAAAATAATATAAAAATATGGGATGAATGGGCTGATTCTAAAGGTGAACTAGGTCCAATTTATGGTAACCAATGGAGATCATGGGTTTCTTCCAATGGAGTTAAGTTTGATCAAATTACAAATGTGATAGAAAGTATTAAGAATAACCCTGACTCAAGAAGGCATGTTGTATCTGCCTGGAATGTTGGTGAAATTGATAATATGAAGTTGCCTCCATGCCATATTCTTTTCCAGTTTTATGTAGTCAATAATAAATTATCATGTCAGTTATATCAAAGAAGTGCAGATATCTTTTTAGGAGTACCTTTTAATATAGCTTCATATGCTTTATTAACCATGATGATCGCAGATCAATGCGGACTTAGATATGGTGAGTTTATTCATACATTCGGCGATGCTCATATTTATACTAATCATATAGATCAGGTTCAACAGCAATTAAAGAGAGATTTTAGGCCTCTCCCAAATTTAAGTATTAAAAAAGATATTAACTCGATATATGATTATGCATATGGTGACTTCGCTTTAGATAATTATGATCCACACAGTCACATTAAAGCGAAAGTTGCCATATGAGTATTAAACTGCCTCCCCTATCAATAGTAGTTGCTATGGATGAGAATCGTTTGATTGGAAATAAAAATAAAATCCCTTGGCACATTCCTGGTGAATTAAAACGTTTTAGAGAAATGACTATGGGCAAGCCAATTGTAATGGGTAGGAAAACCCATGAATCTATAGGTAGAGTTTTAGATGGAAGGCAAAATATAGTCTTATCATCTAATCTTTCATATAAAAAAGAAGGAATCGTTGTGTATCATAATTTTTTAGATATTATCAATAATCTTTCTGGTCATAATGAAGTGATGATTATAGGTGGCTCTGAAATATATAAACTTGCACTCCCTTATACTAGTAAATTATATATAACCCATATTAATGAAAAATATTCTGGAGATACATGGTTCCCAGAAATTGATTACTCCAAGTGGAAAATAATTAATAATCAAAAGTTTGTAAATAGTAATATAAGCACTACATACACAATAAAGACATATCTTAAGACTAATGTATAACCCTAGGTATGGTTAAGACAAATTCAGGAATTTCCGCATCAAAATAATTTTCAGAATCATTTATCATCTGATAACTACCTTTCATTGTTCCGAGAGAGGTTTCTAGAACAGTCCCGCTAGTATACTGATATTCATCTCCAGGGTTAATATATGGCTGATCTCCAACTACGCCCTCACCTTTCACATTTTGCACTTTGCCATTAGCATCTTCAATCACCCAATGTCTAGATAATAATTTGGCACCTGTATTCCCTTTATTGACTATAGAAACTGTATACAAAAAATAGAACTTATTATTTTCAGGATCTGATTCTTGATGAAGGTATGTTGTATCTATGGATATTGAAATCTTGTTATTATCTTTTGACATATTTTACACTTATTATTTAGTTATAAACTATTTGAATTTATGAATTACTGTTAATATAGTACATCTGATTAATTTTAGATATTTTAGATTAACATTAATAGTAAAATTTATGAAAATTGATGATTTAAATTTTTTTAAGACAATCGCAGATAAGTATGCTTCGAATAAAACGAAGGTGATGAGTTCTCTGAATAAATTAAAAAATATTCTTGCCTCAGAATCTCAGGAGACAACTGAGATGTTAGAGGTATATAGAAAGTATGCTGCTGGCGAAGAGGTAGATAAGACTGCCATAGATAAGGCAAATGATCAATTCACAGATTTGATTAAAAATGTAGGATTAATTGGTGTGTTTGCTTTACCTGGAGGCATGGTCGCAATACCTTTATTGGTAAAGCTTGGTAAAAAGTTTGGTATAGACATCTTGCCAAAGAGTTATAAGGATTAGTTAAATATTCCCGCCTCTTTTTTGTATGCTTAAACCAAGAATTAATGACGGTGTTAAAAAGATTACAAAAAGACTTAGGAATTGGTAAAAGATATTAAAACCCATTACGTTCATTAAAGCAGCAGATATAAAGTTTATCCATATATAAAAGAACAAAAGAAACTTGTCAGGATTTTTAACCCAAGTCATATGCTCCAACATTAGTTTTGTTGGAAGTTTTCCATGTAGTCCATACAAAACTGTAACAAGTAATATTGATATTATAGTGCTAACCAATATAGATTTAGCTAATAATGCAGAAGCACCTATTGAAATTAACATATTATGTGCAAATGACAGGTAGTCTTCGCTCCATAACCATATAAGTATTACAGAGTATGCCCCATATGAGAATGCTCTCACACCTTCGGCACTTATTGATTTCCATGGATCACCCATAATTTTATCTCCCCATACTTATATAATGTATTATAATCCAATTTTAGAACTATGGTTAAGTATTAATTAGTATATGAGAAAGATATTTATAATAAGCGCCCCATCAGGTGCTGGGAAAACCAGCTTAGTTAGAGAAGTATGTAAAAATCTCAGCTTTATTAGGCCTGCAGTGTCTTTTACCACTAGAAAAATAAGGGATTCCGAGATAGACGGGAAAGATTATTTTTTTATTAATAAAGATGAATTTGTAGACAAAATTAAAAAAAAAGAGTTTCTTGAACACCAAAATGTATATGGGAACCTATATGGGACAACATTAGATTCTATTAGTAAAATTTCAGATCAAGAACTCGATGTCATTTTGGAAATTGATTACAAGGGAATGCTGGCAGTAAAGAAAGCTATTCCTGAGGCAATCTCAATTTATATTATACCTCCTAGCATTGAAATACTAAGAAGTAGGCTGGAACATAGAGCCGAAGACGATGAATCTGTCATACAAACTAGAATGGAATCATCTCTAAAAGAGTTGGAATATGCTAAATATGCAGACTTTACACTTATTAATGATCATTTTAATTTAGCATTGAATTCGCTTATTGGAATTATTTTGTTTAAAAAAATCCCAATAAAGGATGTAAAAAGCTATATATATGAGCTTATGTTACTAAATAAGCTGATTGTTTAAAAAGTTTATTCTGATACAATGTCAAGATTAAATATGGGTGAAATATAATGGCAAGAATAACAATAGAAGATTGTTTAAAAGTTATCGACAATGCATTTGATATATGTTCATTAGCTGGAAGAAGAGCGAAAGACCTTGCGGCAGGTGCTGAACCTCTTATTGATTGCGATGATAAGCCAACAGTTATAGCTCTGAGAGAAATTGCTGCAGAAAAAATAGGAATGGATTATTTTGAAATAAGCAATAAAGAGAAAATTGAAAGCCAACTTTTTGGTAGCGGTATTACTGAAGAAGAAGTTGTTAATGAGCTAAGTCAAAAATTAGATGAAATGCCTTCAACACAATCTTTCTCATCATCTGTTTTAACTGAAAATTTAGACATATCTAATGAAGAACCGATGAAAGTTATAGCAGTCACAGAAGACTCTGACGAAATAAAAGAAGCACCTTTGGAAATCAAAAAAGTTACAGAAGATTCAGAAGAAATAAAATCAGAGTAATTATAGGCCATTATTAGTAATGGATAAAAAATTAAATAATAAGAGTTCTGACGAATTTAATACATCTAGCAAAATATATACTGATTTTAAAAAAAAACTTCAGAAATATCTAAATCCTTATCAGATAAAAAAAATAGAAAAAGCTTTCAATACTGCTCGCGTTGCTCATAAAGGACAACTAAGGAAGTCTGGCGAAGAATATATTCATCACCCACTTTCTGCAGCATCAATACTAGCAGATTTTCATTTAGATCATGAATCTATAATGGCGGCAATACTGCATGATGTTATAGAAGATACAGAAATTGAGAAAGACAACTTAAAAAATACATTTGGTGTGAAGGTGGCGGAGCTAGTTGATGGAGTTAGTAAGCTTGATAAATTAAGCTTTTCAACAAAAGAAGAAGCTGATGCAGCAAATTTAAGAAAAATGATTATGGCAATGAGCCAAGACATCCGAGTCATACTAATAAAACTTGCAGACAGAAGACATAATTTAGAAACTATTAGTGCTTTAAATTTTAAACAAAGAAAAAAAATAGGAAGGGAGACCCTTGAGATATTTGCGCCTATTGCTCTCCGCCTAGGCATTCACTCTTTAAATAAAGAATTAGAAGATCTAGCATTTGAAACTGTTTACCCTTTAAGGTTTAAAATTCTTCAAAATGAGATTAAAAAATCCAGAGGAAATAGGCATGAGTTAATGGGTAAAATTAGAAAGGTTATGGAGGTAAAGCTTAAAAATGAAGGCTTGGATGTAGAGGTTATTGCTCGAGAAAAACATGTTTACGGGTTGTATAAAAAAATGAAACTCAAAGAAGTTAATTTTTCACATATTAATGATGTTTTTGGTGTGCGTATTATTGTTGCTTCAACAGATGATTGTTATAGATCCCTTGGAATTATTCATAATTTATATACTCCTGTGCCTGGCAGATTTAAGGATTACATTGCCATACCAAAATCTAATGGATATCAATCACTTCATACCTCAATAATTGGTCCTCATGGATTACCTATAGAAATGCAGATTAGAACTAAAGATATGAATATACTAGCTGAATCAGGAATTGCTTCTCACTGGTTTTATAAAAGCAAGGGTACCCCATCATTAGAAAACTATACTAAAGAGCAGCAATGGATTACAAATTTACTTAGTATTCAGAGAGATTCCGGAAATCCTAAAGAGTATTTAGAGAGTATCAAGGCAGATTTACATCCAGGGAAAGTTTATGTCTTTACCCCTAAAGGCAATATATTAGAACTACCCAAGAGATCAACTATTATTGATTATGCATATGCTGTGCATACCGATGTAGGTAATAATTATGCGTTTGCAGAAGTTGATGGCTTGCCTGTTTCGGCTAATACTATTTTAAAAAATGGACAAAGAGTAGAGATTAATACAAAAAAAAATTTACGACCAGACCCAGGATGGTTAAGTTTTGTTGTTACAGAGAAAGCTAGACACTCAATTAGAGCTTCATTAAAATTAATTAAGCGTAATGATGCAATAGAGTTGGGAAGAAAATTATTGGAGTCTTCATTTAATGATTTTGGAATTAAATTAAGCGAGATACCAGAGAAAACACTAAAAATTGTTTTAGAAGAATATTCATGCCATATTATTGAAGATCTTTACGCTGAGATTGGGCTAGGAAATAGAATAGCAAAATTAGTTGCTATGAGAATATCTCCAACTGATATGGTAAGTAAGAATATAGGTCCATCTAGTGGTATTCAAATCAGAGGAACTGAAGGTCTTGTTATATCTTATGCTAAGTGTTGTTTCCCTATTCCGGGAGATTCTATTATTGGTTATATAAGTCAGGAAAAAGGTATTGTTGTTCATAGACAGGTTTGCAGGAGCATCAAGCGCACCAAAAAAACACAAGAAACAACATTAGATTTACTATGGGATGAAAACATAGATGATAGCTTCAATGCATGTATTAAGGTTGAGGTTGAAAATGTCAGAGGTGTATTAGCATTAATTTCATCCCAAATAGCACAGAATGATTGTAATATAGAAAGTGTGACATATGACGATACAAAAGAGACTGGACATAATATAATGGTGTTTATAGTTTCTGTAATGGATATTAAAATATTGAAAAAATTAGTTAATAAACTTAAAAAGAATGAACACGTATTAAACGTAGAAAGGAAAAAAAGTTAAGATGAATGAAAAAGTTAACTTTGGTTCAAGAAAGGTCCTTAAAACCAAAAAGACAAAATTAGTCTCAGATATATTTAGTTCAGTTTCAAATAAATATGACTTAATGAATGATGCAATGTCGTTTGGTTTGCATAGATTATGGAAAGAAAGGATGTATGTCGTTTCAAAATTAAAAAATTCAGATAATGTTCTTGATCTAGCAACAGGTACAGGTGACATTGCTCTAAAATTTCTTTCTAAGGAAAAACTAATTAATATTACATGCCTTGATGAAAATCAAGAAATGTTGGATATTTGTAAAAGTAGACTAATAGATAATGGTTTTGTGAAGAATATCGAATTTATTAAAAGCTCAGCTGAGACTACTAATTTTAAAGAGAACAGTTATACGCTAGCTACTATTGCATTTGGTTTCAGAAATTTTACAGATCATTTAAAGTCTTTAGAAAATATTTACGACTCTTTGATGCCAGGAGGTAGATTGGTAATCATGGAATTTACAACTCCTGAAAATAAATTAGTTAAAAATATATTTGAAAAATATACACATAATATTATACCAAAAATGGGAAAAATATTAGCTGATGATTATGATAGTTATAGGTATTTAGCGGAATCAATATCTACTTATTATTCACCAAAAGAAGTTAGTGATATGTTCCGCCAGACTGGTTTTATAAATGTACGCCATGAAACGTTAGTTGGGAATATGGTCACTATACACATAGGTTTCAAATGTTAAAAAAAGATTTGTCTGCAACTTACTATATAAATAAATTGTTTCAAAGCAAACAATTTTTAAAATCAATACCGGATAATTTTTTTAATGACATAGATGGGAAAATAGTAAAAATTAATTTAAAGGGTTTGTCTTATAATATAATTATAAAAATTCATGATAATGCTTTTTCCCTTATTGATGATGAAGATAAATTTGATGTAGAACTGATTGCTAGTCCGGTCATACTTGGCATGTTTATTATAACCAAGGGTTCTGAGCAGTTTTCTAGTAAAATATCAATCAATGGAGATATTGATACAGCAAATAAATTCAATCAGTTTATAAGTAGTTCTGAAAAATTACGCGAGCTTGCAACTCATCTTTTAGGTAAAAATCTATCATCTATGCTTGAAGAAAAAATTAATAGTGCTTCATCATCATTTCAAAATATTTTCCAGGAGGCAACAAAAGATATTGTTGACCTACTTATTGATGATATAAATGTTATTCCAACAAAAAATGATATTAATAAATTTTTAGATGACGTTGATGATTTAAAAAGTAGAACAGACCAACTATATAAAGAGTATAAAGATGTTTAATAATATTTTTAGGGTCATACAAATTACACGTCTATTTATAAAATATGATGTAGATAAAATGTTAGTCAGCTGTGGAAGCGGTAAATGTAAATTTTATTTTTATATACTCCCATGGAATTGGTTTAGAAAAAGACGTGTAGATAACATCCCTCTTAAAATAAAAATGATGCTTGAGGAGTTAGGCCCAATTTTTGTCAAATTAGGACAAGTCATTTCAACCAGAAAAGATTTACTAGGAGATGATATTGCTAATGAGCTATCTAAGTTACAAGATAGCGTGAAACCTTTCCCGAAAGAAATCTCGATGAGAATTATTGAAGAAGAGCTTGGTTCAAAAATAAATGAAGTTTTTAATAGTTTTACTCCAGAGCCATTAGCTTCAGCATCTATAGCGCAAGTTCATGAGGCACAGTTAAAAAATGGTAAAGATGTAATTATCAAGGTAGTAAGACCAAATATTAAAAATGAAATTGAAAAAGACTTATTGCTGATGAAAAGGATTGCGGTATTTTTAACATCGCTATCTGATGATTTTAAGCGCATGCATCTAATTGAGCTTGTAAATGACTATGAAATGTTAGTTTATGATGAGACTGATCTTATTAAAGAGTCATCAAATGCTAAAAAAATTAAAAACAACTTTAAAGATTCAAAATTAATATATATCCCTGAAATCTATTGGGATTATGTTACTAAAAATATATTAGTGATGGAGAGAACTTATGCGACACCGGTTAATGACAAAAAAGAACTTAAAAGGCAAGGCATTGATTTTGAGAAACTAGCAACTAATGCAGTTGAAAGTTTTTTTATACAAGTTTTTGAGCATAACTTTTTTCATGCGGACATGCACCCTGGAAATATTTTTATTCAAAAGGTAGAAGATAATGTGCAGTTTGTTTTAGTAGATTTTGGGATAATGGGTTCTCTTAGTAATTTTGATAAAAAATATTTAGCAGAAAATTTTGTAGCATTTTTTAATAAAGATTATGCTAAAGTTGCTCGATTACATGTTGAATGTGAATGGGTGCCCAAGGATACTAATATTAGTTTGTTAGAAAAAGCTATAAGAGAAAACTGCGAATCAATGTTGGATAAGTCTATCGAGGATGTATCTCTTAGTGATGTCATTCTTGGTTTATTTGATACTGCGCGTAAGTTTAAACTAGAAGTACAGCCGCAATTAATTTTAATGCAAAAAGCGCTATTATATACAGAAGGGCTGGGAAGAGAATTTCATCCCAAACTAGACTTATGGAAAACATCAAAGCCTATATTAGAAAAATGGATGAAAAAACAAAAGGGAGTTACATCTATTTTAAAAAATCTTAAAAATAACTCTTCAGAAATTATTGACTTGCTTCCTGAAATTCCTGGTGCTTTAAGAAAGATAATTAATTTAGTAAATAATGATCAACTTAATCTTGATAATAGTATAAAAAAGCTAGATATGATTGAAAAATCAATATCTAAGAACACAAGATATAATTACTGGATGATAGCCATTTTGATCTTCTCATTATTTGCTATTGTAGTAACTTATCTGGTTCATTATGGTATTCATTATCAATCCATTTATTGGTATATCCTAATTTTAACTATAGTTATAATTATGTTGAGACCAAGGAAAACATAATGACGGATGCAAATGAAATATTTTCTAATTTAAATGAACAACAGTTGCAAGCAGTAAATTGTTCACTAGGAAATAAACTTATATTAGCAGGCGCAGGTAGTGGGAAAACACGAGTACTTACTTGCAGAGTTGCTAAACTAATAAATACATTTGATGTGAGACCTAGTGATATTCTTGCTCTTACATTTACAAATAAAGCATCTAATGAAATGAAGCAAAGATTAGAAAAATTGCTAAAAATTTCTTCTTATGGATTATGGTTTGGGACATTCCATGGAATTTGCAGAAGATTGCTAAAAATTCATTGGAAAGAAGCCGGTATATCAGAGTATTTTACAATACTTGACTCACAAGATCAGTTGAGAATTATTAAACGTGTCATGAAGTCTAAAAACTTAGATGATAATTTATATGACCCTAAAGCTTTACAGTCATTTATAAATAGTCAAAAAGATAAAGGCAAGAGACATAAAGATGTTAATAATGATGATGATAAATATATTGAAATATATAAAGAATATGATGATGCTTGTAGACAAACTAATTCTGTAGATTTTGCTGATTTAATTTTATTAACCTATGAGATGTTCAAGAATAATCCTCAAATCCTGAGTTACTATAACAAAAGATTTCAAAATATTATGGTAGATGAGTTTCAAGATACCAACACATTGCAATTTAACTTGCTCAAACTTATTAATGGTAATGTGGGATCATTATATGCTGTTGGAGATGATGATCAGTCTATATATGGCTGGAGGGGCGCAAGAAGCAGAAATATTCAGTTTTTTAAAGATGAATTTAAAAATGTAGAAATCTTCAAACTTGAACAAAACTACCGTTCGACAAATAAAATACTGTCTGTTGCAAATAGTTTAATATCAAATAATAAGGAGAGGTTAGGTAAAAATCTTTGGACGGATGCTACTGGAGGTGACCCAGTATATGTGTATGAGTCTTATAATGGAGATGACGAGTCTAGTTTCATTGCTCAGAAAATTCAAGAATTAGTTCTACATGGGCATAAGAGGGCTGAAATTGCGCTATTATATAGATCAAATTTTTTATCTAGACGTTTAGAGGAAGAGTTAAATTCCAGAAGTATTCCATATAAAATTTATGGTGGTTTTAGATTTTTTGAGAGATCAGAAGTTAAGGATGTTATTGCTTATCTTAGGATAGCAGTGAATACATCAGATGATTCCGCTTTTGAAAGAACAGTTAATAACCCGCCAAGAGGACTGGGTGAAAAGACAATACAGGTAATACGTGAATATGCTAAAAATAATTCTCTTTCTATGTGGGACACAATTAATCAAATAGAAAAAACAGGTATTAGTGGTGCTCGTGCTATTAATTCTTTGAATAGTTATATCAGTATAATTAAAGAGCTTATTGAAAAACTTAATGATCTTGACCTTAAGAGTTTGATTGAAAAAGTCATAAACTTATCTACTCTTAGTCAATATTATGAATTAAAAAAGAATGAAGAATCATTATCAAAGCAAGAAAATTTAGAGGAATTATTATCAACAGCTGAAAGATTTTATCAAAATAATATGGATAGTGAAAATATCTTGGGAGATTTTTTAGATAATGCTTCTTTAGAAGCTGGAGATTTACAGTCAAATCCACATGATGATCCAGTACAGCTAATGACAATTCATTCTGCAAAAGGTCTTGAATTTCCTGTTGTATTTCTCACAGGAATGGATGAGGGAATATTTCCGAATGAAAATAGAAATTTAAAAAAAGGTTTTCTAGAAGAAGAAAGAAGATTATGTTATGTAGCTATAACCAGAGCAATGAAAACCTTATACATAACTCATGCTAATATGCGATATATGCATGGTAATAATAATTTTTTAATACCATCAAGATTTATAAGTGAAATTGATGAAGATTTACTAGAGTCTATTAAAAGTAACAATCAATCACCTTCTAATAAACATAGTAGCTTTTCCCAAAAGAAAAAAGATTTTGATGATTATTCTCAAGATTCTAATATAGAGAATTATTCACAAGAAGAAAATACATATATTAAAATAGGGCAGCGAGTGAGTCATATGAAGTTTGGAGATGGTGTTGTACTTAGTTATACTGGTAAAAGTGATGATTTGAAATTACATATAAACTTTGAAAGCTATGGCAAAAAATGGCTAGTCTTGTCTTATGCGCAGTTAGATTTTTTAAAATAATTATAAAATTTGGTAATAAATGAAAAGAAGAAAGTTTTTAACATCACTAGGAAGTTCTTTAGCATTAACATCGTTGTTAGGTAATAGTTCATCGTTGCGAGCTAAAGAGAAAACTGAATATCAGTGGAAGATGGTTACATCTTGGCCTAAAAATTTTCCTGGATTAGGAACAGGAGCAGAGAATTTAGCTAAACTCATTACTAATCTGTCTAATGGTAGAATTAAAGTAAAAGTTTTTGGAGCTAATGAACTTGTGCCACCATTAGAAGTCTTTGATTTTGTATCGAAGGGCGGTGCTGAATTAGGTCATTCTGGGGCGTATTACTGGAAAGGAAAGAGCCAGGCCTGCCAATTCTTTTCATCTGTACCATTTGGAATGAATTCTCAAGAGATGAATGCATGGTTATATTATGGTGATGGAATCAAACTTTGGGAAAAATTATATGATAAGTTTAATTTAATCCCAAGACCTGCAGGGAATACTGGAGTTCAAATGGGGGGATGGTTTAATAAAAAAATTAATTCTGTGAATGACTTAAAAGGTCTGAAAATGAGGATACCAGGACTAGGCGGAGAAGTGCTTTCTAGAGCAGGTGGAACATCTGTCACACTTGCTGGGTCAGAAATTTTTACAGCCCTGCAGACTGGCGTAATAGATGCAACAGAATGGGTGGGGCCTTATAATGATAGAGCTTTTGGACTTCATAAGGCAGCTAAATATTATTACTATCCAGGGTGGCATGAACCAGGCCCAACTATAGAGTGTATGATTAACAAGGACAAATATAATAGTCTTCCAACTGATTTAAAGTTAGTTATTGATGTTGCATGCAAAGCAATTAATCTTGACATGCTTTCTGACTATACTGCTAAAAATAATTTGGCTCTACAGTTTCTTAAGTCTGAAAATATTGATATTTTAAAATTTCCAAATGAAGTACTAACTAAACTTAAGGAAATATCAGATGAAATTTTAAAAGAAATTAGTTTAACAGATGAGATTACAAATAAAGTTTATAAATCTTATGTTAGCTTTAAAGAGGATGTTGAGCCCTGGACAGATATTTCTGATAAGTCTTACCTAGACATAAGGTAGTTATTAGTTTAGTAAGTCTGGAAGAAATAATGCAATTTGTGGAAACATGAATACCAGTCCTATAGCTATTATTTGAATTATAATAAACGGTAGCACCCCTTTATATATGTCTTTTGTAGGTATTTCTTTTGGAGCTACACCTCGTAAATAAAACAAAGAAAAACCAAAGGGTGGTGTCAGAAAAGATGTCTGCAAGACCATAGCTATTAAGATACCAACCCAAATAGGATCAAATCCATAAGAAAACAATACTGGACCAAAAAGAGGAATTATTATAAATATAATTTCTATAAAATCTAATATGAATCCTAAAAAGAACATTATTACTAAAGTTATAATTAATGATAGATATTTATTTTCTGGACCATGGGATAGTAAATTTTGAATTAACTCTTCTCCCTCAAAACCTCTAAATACTAAAGAAAAAAATGTTGCTCCAATCAGTATTAAAAATACCATACTTGTCAGCTTAATTGTTCCCTTAGAGGTATTGCGAATAATATTAAAAGATAATTTATTTTTTGCGAACGCTATCAATAAAGAACCGATGGCCCCCAATGAAGCTGCCTCAGATGGAGTAGCAACTCCTAATACTATTGATCCTAGAACAGTTATTATTAATAATATTGGAGGCAAAAATGAAGAAATTATATTTATATTTTCACCGATATCTTTTGTAATATCTTTATTAATATTATTTATTTTTAAAGATTTTATATAGAAAATAAACATTACTGGTAACAGTAAACCTGGTATCAGTGCTCCAGCAAATAAGTCGGATATAGTAACTGTCTCTGGTGTAAATATTCCAAGATTTAATTGTGCTTGCTGGTATGCTGATGATAGTACATCTGCAAGCAAGATTAATACTAATGATGGAGGAATTATTTGCCCTAGCGTACCAGATGCACAGATTACACCGCATGCCAAAGGTCTGGGATAGTTATTCTTAATCATCACTGGTAATGAAAGCAATCCTAGAGTAACAACGCTAGCCCCAACAATGCCAGTGCTTGCACCCATTAATACACCAACTAGTACCACTGATATTGCAAAACCCCCATCAGTATTTTTATATAGTATATTCATTGCCATCAGTAACTCTTCAGCAATTTTTGTTTTTTCTAGCACTAAACCCATAAAAATAAATAATGGCACTGCTAATAAATTTTGATTAGACATTATACCCAAAATTCTATTTGGTATTGCAAGCAGGTATGAGTAATCAAATACCCCAAACATAATTCCAATAAATGAAAATAATAAGGCGCTACCAGATAAAACAAAAGCTACAGGGATTCCAGAAAGCAATATTATAAAAGTAAATGCAATAAATGTAATTGCAAATATTTCAATACCCATTTTTATACCCTTGAATTAATTTTAATAATTGAGATGATGATTGGAGTAGAATGAGAAATCCAGTTAATGGTATAATTGTCTTTAAAATAAATACTAGATTTAAACCACCTGCTTCACTAGATCCTTCAAGAATAAGCCATGACTGGATAACCATACCCATGCTTATATATATTAAAAAAAATGCCATTGGAAAAATAAATACTAATATTCCAATTATCGAAATATAGGATTGAATTCTCTTTGAGAAGGTATTAAATATAATATCAATTTTTACATGCCCATTTTCTTTTAAGGTATAGCTTATACCAAACATAAATATTATGGCATGGCAGTACATAATTAATTCTTGTAAAGATGCAGAGCTTATATTAAAGAAATATCTGAATACTATGCTTATGAAAACCATTAATATCATCATAAGTAAAAGAACTATGAGAATATTACAAATATTTTCAATTAAATTATCAATAATTTTGTCAAAATTCGACATATTTAGATTTGATACGATGTGTTTATTCTATCTTTAAGTATATTTTCAAATATTAATGGGTCTTTTATATGTGTCATTTCTCCAATTTTAGGAAAATGGAGGTCTAGCAGTCTAGATAAATAAAATCTTAGAGCTGCAGAGACCAGGGCATGACGCCAATATTCTTTCTCTAAATTTTGAACACTTCTCTTGTTTGTATAAGCTGAGATTAATTTAATATATTTTTCATTTACAAGCGTACCATCTAGAGCAGTGCACCAGTCATTAATAACTACAGCCAAGTCATAAATTAAGAATCCATGGCAAGAGTAATAAAAATCAATCATTCCAGAAATTTTATTCTTATCAAATAATACATTATCTCTAAATAAGTCTGCATGTATTGTGCCCATAGGTAAACTTTGAGTTAAAAATTCTTTTTGAATAATGATCGCCTTCTCAATTAGTTTTAACTGATCATCTGTAATAATTTCAGCTAATTTATCATATGATTGTATACACCAGCTAATATCTCTTGAATTTTTTATGTTTCTTTTGAAATCTGAACCAAAATTATGAAACTCTGCAAGTAAGTTCCCGGTTAATATACAAATATTAGGATTTGTATCTATGATGGATTTACCACTAAGCTTTTCAATAATTGCCGAGGGCTTTCCATTTATTATTACAGACAACTCTCCATTATTAGATTTTAAAACAGTTGGGCATACTAGTCCTCTACCGCTCAAATGATTCATAAAATCTAAATATTGGCCTACATCTTCTTTTTTAATATTTTCAAAAATTGTAAATATAAATTCATTTTGATTAGTTTTTAGAAGATAGTTGGTATTTTCAATCCCATCGGAAATACCTGTAAGACTGATTGCCTTCCCTATTGAATACCCTAATAAGTGTTTAGACAGTTCATCTTCAGTAATTTTAGTATATACAGACATAGCTATTTCAAATTTTTTAAGTTATAACTTTTGAATGAAATAAACTTAACATAGGTTTGGGTGTTTTGGTTGATAAAAATGTAAATAATTTCGTATTAGTCGATGGTTCCTCTTACTTATATAGAGCCTTTTATGCTCTTCCACATCTAAAAAATGCTAAAGGTGATCCTACAGGGGCTATTTATGGTGTTACCAATATGCTTTCTAAGCTAATCAGGATGCATGATCCAAAATATTTATGTGTAATATTTGATGCCAAGGGTAAGAATTTTCGCCATAAAATTTATAAAGATTATAAGGCAAATAGGTCATCAATGCCTACAGAACTATCAGAGCAAGTGCCCCCAATTATAAAATTCATTGAAAGCCTGGGTATTGAAGTGCTTCAGATTCCTGATGTTGAGGCTGATGATGTTATAGGAACCTTGGCTGCTCTTGATTATGGTAAAAATATAAATGTTATTATTTCTTCTGGCGATAAAGACTTAGCTCAACTAGTAAATGATAATGTTACTTTAATAAATAGTATGGATGAAAAACGGCTTGATATTAAGGGAGTCATAGATAAATTTGGAGTCCATCCTGAAAAAATCTTTGATTATTTAGTATTGGTAGGAGATGCCTCTGATAATATCCCTGGGGTTGATAAGATTGGACCAAAAACTGCCGTAACTTTATTAGCAAAATATGGATCTATCGATGGAATCATCAAAAATATAGGTTTACTCAAAGGAAAGGTTCAAGAAAATTTAGGAAAGTCTTCTGAGACGATAGAGTTAGCTAAAAAATTAATAAAATTAAAAACAGACGTAGATGTAAACCTAGATTTAAGTAATTACATGATTGGTGAGAGAGATGAAAATAAACTCTCTGAAATCGCATTAAAGTATGAACTGAAAAATATAATAGATTATTTTTCCATCAAAAAGGATCAGAAGAAAGAAAATAAAAAATCTGCATATAAATTAATTGATAGCGAAGAAGGTTTAGTTAAATTAATAGAAAACTTAAAGAAACATAAAGTATTCTCTTTTGATACTGAAACAACCTCTTTGAATTCGATAGAAGCAGAACTTGTTGGGGCATCCTTCTCTTTTAAAGAACAAGAGGCTTTTTATATACCCGTGAATCACGATGATCTCAATGGTAATATAAAAATAAAAAAAGAAAAATTTTATAATTATCTTAAAGACCTTTTTTCTAATAAAGATATTAAGGTGATAGGTCAAAATCTCAAATATGATATGAATGTTTTATATAAATATAATATTATTTTTAATTGTCAGATAGAAGACACAATGATTCTTTCTTATATATATAATTCTTCTAGGAAACATGACCTTGATAGTTTGTCTGACCGTTATTTAGATCATATAACTATTAAATATAAAGATATCGTGGGATCAGGAGCTAAACAAAAAAAATTCTCTGAAGTAACTATTGAGGAGGCTGTACCATATGCATGCGAGGATGCTGACTTAACCTTTAGATTATATAATTATTTATCAAATAAATTGTCAACACTTGAGGCCCAATCTAATTTATATCGACAGATAGAATTACCACTTGTTAAAGTTATTGCTAACATTGAGCAACATGGGGTGATGATTAATGCCAAAAGTTTGGAAAAACAAAGCAAAGACCTTGGCAGTAGAATAAAAGATATTGAAAAAAATGTTTATAAAAATGCCAAAAAAGAATTCAACATTAGTTCGCCTAAGCAAATACAGGAAATATTTTATAATGATTTAAATTTACCAGTTTTAAAAAAGACTCCTAAAGGTCAGCCTTCAACAAATGAGGAGGTAATGGAAGAACTATCTCTCATACATGAACTCCCTAAATTAATTTTGCAATTTAGGAATTTAATGAAGCTAAAGAATACTTATACAGATAAATTGGGGAAACAAATTAATGAGACCACCCAGAGATTACATACTTCTTATAATCAAACTGTTACTATCACAGGCAGATTATCATCTTCAAATCCAAACCTACAAAACATTCCAATAAAAACACAAGATGGGAAGAACATTAGAAAGACCTTTGTTGCGAAAAAAGGGTGCAAGATAATCTCTGCTGATTATTCTCAGATCGAGTTACGAGTTATGGCACATCTCTCGCAAGATAAAAATTTGCTCATGAGTTTCATGAATGGTGAAGATGTCCATGCGTCAACTGCAAAAGAAGTTTTTTCATTAAAAAGTGAGCCAAGCGAGGAACAAAGAAGGGCAGCTAAAGCCATTAATTTTGGTCTAATTTATGGAATTTCATCATATGGTTTAAGTAAACAGCTTAAAATCGATAATAGTTCTGCTAAAGATTACATCGACAAGTATTTTTTAAGATATAGCGGAATAAAGGAATTCATGGATATAATAAAAATTAAAGCGAAGAAAAATGGCTATGCTTCAACGCTTCTTGGTAGAAGAATATATATTCCAAATATTACTCATAGCAATTTTCAGGTTAGAAGTGCTGCTGAACGAACTGCAATAAATGCACCCATTCAAGGTACAGCAGCAGATATTCTCAAAATCGCTATGATAAATATAGACAAATGGATTAACAAAGGTAATTATCCAATACAAATGATTATGCAAGTGCATGATGAGCTTGTATTTGAAGTGGAAGATCATTTTGTTGATGAGGCAAATAGTAAAATAATAGAATTAATGTCTACCTGTTATAACTTGGATGTACCCTTAATAGTTGACTTAGGCATTGGGAGTAATTGGGATAAAGCCCATTAAAATTGCAAGAGATGATTTGAAGTATCATTATGATGCTATATAATGTTCCCTGAGTTATGAATAAAATATCACTATATATTGCAACATTGTTCTTCACCATATTTACCGCTAATATTAGTGCGGGAGATATTACCAAAGGGAAAGAAAAAAGCATAACTTGTGTTGCATGCCATGGCCAAGATGGCATTAGTGTTAGCCCTATATGGCCTAAATTAGCAGGTCAACATCAGTCATATTTAGCATCTCAATTACATGAATTTAAGAAAGGATCAGAAGGTAAAAGAAATAATGCCATTATGTATGGAATATCTCTAGCACTTTCAAATGAAGATATTGATGACCTTTCTGCTTATTATGCTTCTCTTGATAAATCTATAGGAACAACAGCAGATGACTCTTTTAAATTAGGCCAGAATATTTATAGAGGCGGCAATATGGAATATAAAATACAAGCTTGTATTGCATGTCATGGCCCGAATGGAGATGGAAATGGTCCGGCAGCTACACCTGTTTTATCAGGTCAGCATGCTGAATATATTTATTCCCAACTTAAAAATTTTCAAAACAGCATGAGATCAAATGATCCAAATAAGATGATGAGAAATATTGTTCATCGTATGACTGATGAAGAAATGAAATCAGTTGCGCAGTATATTCAAGGACTACACTAATGAGAGTATTATCCCTTATACCAATAGTGGCAACATTAGTATTTAGTGGCTTTACTATGGCCGCAGATTCTTCGCAAAAATATGTTCAAATATCAGAACAAGTACAAACTGAAAGTGACAAAATAGTTATATATGAATTTTTTTGGTATGGTTGTCCGCATTGCTACAACATTGAGCCTACAATGGATAACATAGAAGCGAATTTAGATAAAGATACGATCTTAATTAAAGTACCGGTTGCTCTTAGAGATTCGTGGGAACTTCATGCTAAAGCTTATTATGCCCTTCAACAAATGAAATTAGATGATAATCTTCATGAGAAAGTATTTGCTGAAATACATGTAAATAGTAATAGATTAGACACAAAAGAAAAGTTAACTAATTTTATAAGAGAAGAAGGTTATGATGCTGATAAGTTCCTAAATATTTTAGATTCATTCGGGACCGAAATCCGTGTTAAAAAAGCATCAAGATTAGCTAATCAATACCAAATTAAATCTGTACCTACATTAATTATAAACGGTAAATACAAAACCAGTGGCTCGCATGTTAGCTCGTATGAAGAACTATATGATGTTGTACAGTTATTAGTAGATAAAGAAAGGTTAAATTGATTTCATAGGAGAGAAAAATGGTTGCTAAAGTTATAAGTGGAAGAGAAGTTGCAGAAACCATCTTAACAACTGATCTGAAAAATAAAGTTTTGGAACTTAATAAGAAAAATATTAAACCAAAATTAATTGTTATGTTGGTAGGTGACATGAAGGCATCTGCTAGTTATGTTGCTCAGAAAGAAAAATTTGCTGTAAAAGCAGGAATAGAATCTGATATTATGAGATTTGAAGCCTCCGTTACAGAAGAGGAAATTTTAACTCAAATTGATAATATTAATAATGATAAAAGTATACACGGAGTTATAGTTCAACTCCCATTACCAGATCATATATCTGTTACAAAAGTTTTAAATAAAATTGACCCATCAAAAGATGTTGATGGTTTCACCCCCACAAATGTAGGTAAACTATTTTTAGGCGAAGATACATTAGTATCGTGTACACCTAAAGGAATCATGCAGATGCTGGCATCTACAGGTACTAATTTAAGCGGGAAAAATGTGACAGTGGTTGGTAGATCAAATATTGTGGGCAAGCCAGTCGCAATATTATGTTTACAACAACATGCTACTGTAACGATGTGTCACTCTCGTACTAAAGACCTTAACTCTAAGTTGGCAGATGCAGACGTTGTTATAGTTGCCGTAGGTATACCTAAATTTATTAATGGAGACCAGATACCAGAGGGTTGCATTGTTATTGATGTCGGAATTCATAATATAGATGGAAAATTATGTGGAGATGTTGATTTTGAATCTGCATCACAGAAAGCTTCAGCAATAACTCCTGTGCCTGGTGGCGTTGGCCCTATGACAGTTTGTGCTTTAATTGAAAATACTATAATTGCAGCTGAAAGGATTGGTTGAGCGCCTGAGAAGATTCGAACTTCTGACCTTTAGCTTCGGAAGCTAATGCTCTATCCAACTGAGCTACAGACGCAAATTTATGATGAATTTATTATTTCTTTTAGTATAATCTACACAAGAAAGAAAACATGGAAAAATCTCTAATATGGAACATAAAGTAACAGACGCAGAATTTTATAAGGTCTTTGCAATAGTATCAGTAATAATTGTAGGGTTGGCTATTTTCATAGCGATTCTCTCTAATGTTTTCGCTGGACATGCATCTAGTGCAAGTGAAAACTATAAAGTTGAAATACAAAGTGATACCAATCAAAGAATAGCGCCATCAGGGAAGATAAATCTAGCTAGTAATCCTTCTATTAAACAGGAAGTAATAGTAGCAAGTGTTTCTGCAAAAAAAGCTCTTACTGGTCAGGAAGTTTATAATACCGTCTGCATGTCATGTCACACTAGTGGAGCAGCTGGTGCTCCTGTAATTGGTAATAATAACCAATGGTCAGACAGATTATCAAAAGGGAAAGACACTCTTTATGCTAACGCCATAAACGGGATAGGAATCATGCCTGCGAAAGGCGGAGTAAGCTCTTTATCTGATAATGAAGTTAAGTCAGCGGTAGACTATATTTTATCTGAATCTAATTAATTTATAATTTCTTTTCTAGCTCTTCTATTTTAAGCCTAGTTTTAAGAAGTACCTTCTGTTGTATATCAAATTCTTCTCTAGTCACTAAGTTTAATTTATGTAAATAATCTTCAATCAATATTTTGATACTCGATTTTATATCGTCTTTGATTCCACCTTCATTGGAGGGTATTAATTTTTCTATTTTGCCAACAAGTTCCAATATTGTTTTTGAATTCATATCTTTGCACCTATTTTGAGCACATTGCCCACTATAATTATCATAATGGGCTTATAAGCATTTATTATATTGATTGAAAACCATTATATCATGCACCATATTTAATACATATACAGATATATATTATTTAATAAAATTATGTTGGCATGGTATATGCATTATGTATACCGAAGCTAGACTTTTATCACTGATAAGCGTCGAACTGAAATTTAAAACTTAAAATGATAATAATATAAATGGAGAAAATTATAATGAAAAAACTAATGAGTAAGTTTTTACCAGCAGTCATGGTAATCACAATGTCTGTACCGTTCGCCGTTGCATCTGAATCAGCTGTTGCTGAAGAAGGATCTTCGGTTAGTTACAATGTTGGATATATGTCAGATTACTGGTATAGAGGTGTTTTTCAAAGCACATCAGCCGTCAGCTTTGGAGCTGACTATGAAAATGGAGGCTTTTATCTTGGCACATGGTGGGCTGATGTAGACAAAGGTCTTGAGCATGATTACTATGCAGGCTATGGTTTTAGCGCTATGGGTGCTGATTTGTATTTTGGTGCTACTGGGTACTATTATACTGATAACTTTGATAGTGATTATGAAGAAATTAATATGGGAATCGCTATGGGTCCAGTTTCAGTAGATCATTCTACTGGTAAATATAAAACTACCACTAATGATTCTTATCAGTATACTTCTGTGTCATTAGATTTGGATGCAGTAGTTGGTTTGCCTTTAACCCTTACAGCAGGTGCATGGGGCGGGGATACTATTAAAGGAAATGTATGGACTGTAGATTATGGCACTACATATGCCGGAGTTGATGTTGGTCTTCAAGTTGGTAAAAACGATGATGACATAACTGGTTCCGCAGATTATAAAGACACAACATTTGCTGTCTTTACTTTAGGCTATAGTTTCTAACAATATTTTAAGTTATAATTGAATTTTAGGGAGACGTTTATCAATGAAATTAGTAATAGCAGTGATCAAGCCATTTAAGCTCGACGAAGTAAGAGAAGCACTATCTGCTATAGGTGTGCAAGGTATTACAGCGACTGAGGTTAAGGGGTTTGGAAGACAAAAGGGCCATACTGAACTTTATCGTGGTGCTGAATACGTAGTTGATTTTTTACCGAAAATTAAACTTGAAATTGCCGTTAGTGATGAACTGGTTGATAACACAATAGATACCATTCTAAAAACAGCAAGTACAGGTAAAATTGGAGATGGAAAAATCTTTATTCTTGAACTTCAAGAAGCAATACGTGTAAGAACTGGTGAAAAAGGAAAAGAGGCTCTTTAGTTAATAAATATTATTAATTAGGAGACCCTAATCATGGAAAATCAACTCATCGAGTTGGCTTATGCCCTAGATACGTTTTACTTTCTAGTAATGGGTGCATTCGTCATGTGGATGGCAGCTGGATTTACAATGCTTGAATCCGGACTTGTCAGAGCAAAAAACACAGCAGAGATACTTACTAAAAATATTTCGTTATATTCTATATCTACCATCATGTATATGGTAGTTGGATATAACTTAATGTACCCAACAGGAGGATCAGGTGTCATGCCTGACTTAGCATTCTTTTTGGGCAGTGATAATGCAACAGCAGATGTTATTAAAAGCGGCGGGGAGATTTACTATTCAGGAATCTCAGATCACTTTTTTCAAGTAGTATTTGTTGCAACAGCTTGTTCTATTATTTCTGGAGCAGTGGCTGAGAGAATGAAACTATGGCCATTTTTATTATTCTGTGTCTTTATGACCAGTATAATTTATCCAGTACAAGGATATTGGAAATGGGGCGGCGGATTCTTAGATGAAGCAGGATTTATGGATTTTGCAGGATCAGGCGTTGTTCATTTATGTGGTGCAGCAGCAGCATTAGCTGGAGTTATGGTACTTGGCTCAAGAAGAGGTAAATATAAAGATGGAAAACCTCAAGCAATGCCGGGTGCTAATTTACCTTTGGCAACTTTAGGTACTTTTATTCTTTGGTTAGGATGGTTTGGATTTAATGGTGGATCTGAGTTAATTATTTCTAATGTTGCAGAAGCCAATGCAGTAGCTATGATTTTTGTTAACACTAACTTAGCAGCAGCTGGTGGTGTAATGGGAGCTCTTATCTTAGCGAAACTAATGTTCGGTAAGTCAGATCTTACAATGGCTCTAAATGGAGCAATTGGCGGACTTGTATCAATAACAGCTGAACCTTTAGCGCCAACACCGGGTCTAGCTTTAATGATTGGTCTTATAGGAGGAGTCTTAGTTGTTTTCTCTATCGTTATGTTAGATAAAATGAAAATAGATGATCCTGTGGGAGCAATATCAGCACATGGAACTTGTGGCATTTGGGGTTTAATGGCAGTCACTCTAACAGGCGGCACATTAGGTGCTCAAATTTACGGGACTCTCATAATTTTCTTATGGACATTCATTGTTAGTTATATTGTTTGGTCAATTATTAACATGATGTTTGGATTAAGAGTTAGTGCTGAAGAAGAAGATGAAGGTGTAGATTTATCTGAATGTGGTTTAGAAGCATATCCAGAGTTCAGTAAATCATTTGATGGAGGACCATCTGTATACCCAAAAAAATAGTTAACTAAATACTATTATGAAAGGCGCGATAATTTATTGCGCCTTTTTACATTGTATAAATGACCATAGTCCTAATGGATAAATAGGCATACTAAATTTATGAAGGGATATGTCTTTAAAACCAATTTTATCTAACTTCTTGCTTGTGGGTATTATTATTTTTTTCTCGTCAAGATATGGTGATCCACTTTGCTGAATTAATTGACCATTATTCTTTAGGTTATCAAAAATATTTTTGTAAAATTTTTCAGAGTATAGTTTTTTTGCTATTAAATTTGGATCTGTACAATCAACAATAATTACATCAAATCTTAAGATATTATTATTCTTAATCCACTCATATCCATCTTCTATTAGGATATTAACCTTATCTTTAGATTTTTTATTTAATTTAAAAAATGATGGAAAGAATCTGCGGGATATATTAATGACTTGATTATCAATTTCTACTAGGTTTAAGCTATTCACCTTAAGATTTTTAAACAATCCTTTGATTAAACCAAAGTCTCCGCCACCTATAATTAAAATATCAATACTCTTTGATTTTTTGCCAATCAAGGAGACACATTTGTTATGATACTGGTCATTACCTTTTTCTGTTAACATAAAACAATCATCTAACATTAAAATATTTCCATATTTTTTAGATTTATATACTTTTATGTTTTGAAAATTTGATTTAGCTTTGTACAGTAGTTTTTCGCATTCTATGCCAAATTGTGTTCCTGATTCTTTATTATATTCTTTTACTAACATTATTCTTTATATATAATCATCATTACTTTAGAGTTTTTTTATTTGTGATTATACTCTGATATTAATATTATTTATATAAGGGATAGTAACGATGGCGGTAGATCATAAACATCTTTTGATTAGAGCCGAGGTAGATAATTGCCCAATGCGAGACAACCTTGGATATGTATTAGATTGGATGCAATCTCTTATTAATAAGATTGATATGAAGCTCATGCAGGGCCCCAATATTTCTTATGTTGATCAAGAAGGCAATAGGGGAATTACATGTATGGCTTTAATTGAAACTAGCCATATTGTGTTACATATCTGGGATGAACAAAAGCCAGGATTATTTCAACTAGATGTCTATAGTTGCAAGCCTTTTGACCTTAATATTGTTATTAGGCATTTAAAAGATTCTTATGATGTAACAAAGTTGCAGTATAAATTCTTAGATAGAAAAACTGACCTTATTATGATTGAGGAAAATTAATCCTTATTTTGATTTTTTTAACTCCAAATTATATTGTATTTTAGCAACAACATAATTAAGTAATAAGCATGTTTTTTTATACAGCTTTGAGTTTTTTCTATAGTCTGCTTCTGCTATAAAATCGACTCTATTTGCCTGGGAAAGCTCTTTACATATAATTACCTGCTCTTTCAATTTCTTCTGATAAACAGCAATGGAATGCCCTCCTTCTTTTTTTATTAAAGCCATGCTTGGAACATCAGTTAAGCCATCTCCAACATAAATCATATTATCAAATGGAATTGGCCTTTTGTCTTCTGACATATGGGTATTGATACTTTCAGATAACTTTTCTTTGCCTTTATTAATCCTAAATAGGTATTGAGTTTTCGTAGTATCAGTAACAACAATTTTTGGAAAGACTGCATGTTTGTTTTTATTATAAAAATATTCTGAAGCAAAAATTTTCCTTATATATTTTTTAATAGAGACTCCATCTAGTATCTCCATATGGCCAGCAGATATAATATAATGATAAATCTGTATATCATTCCCAGATAATTTTTTTATATATTTATTTATATTATCAAACCATTCACTTACTCCTTGATAGTACCTAATATCTTTACCCATTTTAAAGAATTCATTTTTAGATATTTTTATGTTTTTCTCTTTTGCCTGGTCTAGCAAATGTCTCATAAACACCATCATTGTTTCGCCACCAGTTCTTTTTGATTCTTCATTAATAGAATCCCAAAAACTCTTGGGATTTAAACCTAGCTTTGGAAGCAGGGTATACTCTTGCATAGTTTTTGGAGTAAGTGTTCCATCGAAATCATAAATCATAGCTATTTTATTCTGTTTCATTACATATCCTTAGGAGCATTTATATCAAATAAATTTAAACCATTTTTTAAAATTTTCTGTATGGCAATTATCAGTGATACTCTACTATAGTTGATTTCATCATCTATAATTTTTATATTTGCATAATAGCTATGGAAACTTTGAGATAGTTTATATAAATAATTAGTAATCATTTGAGGCTGAAGAGTTTCCATCGCTGCGCTAAAAGTCTCCTCATAGTTGTTTAATAATCGTAATAAATCTTGTTCCCTAGGGTCCATTAACTTTGTATCATCAAAATCCAAATTCTTTAAATTTACTTTTGATATTATTTTTTCTATTCTAGCATGAGCATATTGAATGTAATAAACAGGGTTATCCTTGTCTTTAGATAATGCTGTATTGATATCAAAATCTAAATGTTGTTCAATTTTTTTATTAATATAAAAAAAGTTAATTGCATCTGATCCTATCTCATCAACTAATGATTTCAGTGTAATAAATTCGCCAGACCTAGTAGACATGGACATTTTTTCACCATCTCTATATAAATTTGCAAATTGTATTAAATGAATAGATATTTTATTTGTATCATAACCGATACCTTTTAATGCATTAGTTAATCTTGAAACATACCCATGATGATCCGAGCCCCATATATTAATTATATAATCATATTTATCTAGTTTAAGGGAATGGTATGCTATATCAGTAGCAAAATATGTCAATGCTCCATTAGCCCTTACAAGAACTCTATCTTTATCATCTCCATATTTAGTAGACTTAAACCATACGGCCCCATCTCTTACATAGGACAAATCTTTAGATTTTATTTTTTCCAATATTTTATAAACAAAGTCATCTTTTATTAATTCACTCTCATGAAACCAATTAGAGAATTCTACATTTAAATCATCAAGATCTTTTTTGATATAGTCATTAATAATAATATCAATAACTGAGTCACGAAATATAAGATAAGGCTTAAAGTCTTCTCTAAGTATATTCAAAAATGACTCATAGGTATTATTACTAGATAAAGAATTTTTACATACTAATAGCGAATCTTTATATTGTAATTTTAATTTATCAGCTACTGTTGCAATATATTTACCTTTATAAATATCTACATCATCAAATGGATTTTTTAGGTCAACTATACTTAATATTACACTTATTGATAGTATATCTATTTGTTTGCCTATATTGTTTACATAGTATTCCGTAAATACATTATGGCCCTGAATTCGTAAAATATTTGATAAGGTTTTCCCAAAAATTAGTCCTCTGCCATGCCCTACATGCAAAGGCCCAGTTGGATTTGCAGATACAAATTCTATATGTATATTTTTTTTTGTTTTGGTTTTAAAGTTTTTAAAAATATCCTTACTTTGAATTATATCTGTAACTATAGATGCTCTTTTTGAATCCTCAATAAAAAAATTTATAAATCCTGGTTTTTTAATTTCTATTTTTTTTACTTGCGGATGTTTCTTTCCTAGAAGACCTTTCTTGATGTGTTCCCCAATATCCATAGGGTTCTTTTTCAAGACCTTGCTTAATTTCATAGCAATATTTGAGTAGTAGTCTCCATGTAGTTCATTAGTCGTCTTTTGAACTTCAATAAAACCTTCTTTTGATATTTCTATAGGATTTATATCTTCATCCAAAGTGGCTTCTAATAAATAGGCTTCTATAATATTTTTTATTTCTATATTCAATTGGACTCTGCTAAATAGTTAGTATAAATCAATAGGATCAATGTCTATCGACCATCTAAGGTTATTTTTTTTATGCTCTAGTATATATTCTCTTATTTCTGATGATTTTTGTAGTAAAACATTTCTATTATGAGAGTTAATCAGTAATTGGTAATAATATCTATTATTTTTCTTTAATATAGGTGCCGGAGCAGGTCCTAATATATTTACATCAGTATTATTAAAATAATTTTTAATTTTGTTAAGAAATAATAAACCTTCTCCTTTGTTTATAGAAGAAACTCTAAATAATGAGAGGTATGAGTGCGGAGGCAGAGATGATTCATCTCTTTCCTTTAATGCTGTGTTTGCAAAGTCATTATATCCATTTTCTAATAATTCAGTCATTATCGGATGATTTGGTTTACGCGTCTGAATAATTACTTTTCCTTGAGTTGAATGCCTCCCTGATCTTCCTGCAACCTGAATTATCATTTGAGCAATTTTTTCTATGCCTCTAAAATCTAAACTATATAGACCGGAGTCTATATCAATAATACCTACTAGGGTTAAATTAGGAAAATCATGACCTTTAACCAACATTTGTGTTCCTATTAGAATATCAATAGCACCATTTTTAGCTTTTTCTAAAAAACTATTTAATTTGGAAATATTATTAATTGTATCGCTATCAATCCTCATTATTTTAGATTTAGGAAATAACTCATTAGCTTTTTGCTCAACTCTTTCTGTGCCTACTCCTAGGGGGACAATTTCATTTTCTGCCTTACATTCGCATATATTTTTTAAATCTACTTTTTTCTGTGCACCGCAGTGATGACACCATAATTTCTTCTCATATTCATGAAAGGTCATATGAGTATCACATTTATCGCATTTTGAAGTCCAGCCACATGTATTGCACAATAAGGTATGGCTAAAACCCCTTCTCCCAACAAATAATAGTATTTGTTTACCATCACTTAATTCTTTCTTAATTGCTCGGATAAGAGTTGATGAAAACCCATCTTTGGTAGTGTCTTTTTTTATGTCGACTACAGTCACGGTAGGTAATTTAGTATTACGAAATCTATTCTTTAAAACGATATGATCATATTTCTTTATTTGAGAATTATGGAAACTCTCAAAAGAAGGCGTTGCGCTACCCATTAATATTGGAATATTTGCACCTTTGGCTCGCACCAGAGCAATATCTCTAGCATGGTATCTAAATTTTTCAGATTGTTTCAACGAGGCGTCATGCTCTTCATCTATCACGATAAGTTTTAGGTTTACAAATGGGAGAAATACCGCTGATCTTGTACCTATTAAAACATCAATATTACTATTACGACAATTATCCCAAGTCTTTAATCTCATGGTTTCAGTTAAAGCAGAATGGTATGTGGAAATATTGCAGTCTAAATAATCTTTAAATCTAGATACTGTTTGAGGCGTTAAATTTATTTCAGGAACAATAATTAGAATCTGTCCTTTACTATCTAGTACCTCTTTTGCAACTCTAATATATAATTCTGTTTTCCCGCTACCAGTTACTCCTTCTATTAAAGTTGGCGTAAATGATGAAATATTTTTAATAATTTTTTTATAAGCACTCTCTTGCTCATTATTTAATTTAATATCTTTAATTATTTTATTAGATTGAGTTATATAAGCTTTATCAATAAAGCCATTTTCTATTAAATATTTAATTAGTAATGTTTTCTTAATTTTGCTGGGTTTTATTCCATTTTCTAATTTTATCTCTTCATACAATCTTTTTTGAGCATGTTTGTTTTTAAAATAATTACCAATTTCTTTATCTGTAACTATATATTTATATTCCCTATCATCATAAGGTTTGATTTTATCTCCTAATTTGATTTTTGAGGGAATGCAACTAAACAAGACTTGTCCAATTGGATGCTGATAATATTTTGAAGCCCATTTTCCGAGTCTAAGAATTTCGTTGGTGATTAGAGGTTTTTCATCAATGATTTTATTGAAATGCTTTAATTTATACTTAAAGTTTTCATTAGAATCTTGTTTTTTTATCCCGAGACATATTCCTATAAGCTTTTTTCTACCAAATGGAACCTCTACTCTTGTTCCAGCTCTAATATTGCTCACGTCTTCAGGTATAAGGTAATCAAATGTCTTATAGAGAGGCAAATTTAAAGCAACTTCAATCGTTTTTTTCATATCTCATTATACATTTAAGGCTTTATTTCTCTTCAATTGTTTATCCACAGATTTTGTGAATAACTCTGTGGATAAATTATTAAAATATCCCATGCAGCATCCTCTCATTTCATTTTCTTCAAATCGTACATTTTATAATCAATTCAATATATTTATATAAATCAATATTATACGTAGATAATAAATCTTTTAGTATCACCGAATCTTTTTAAGATTATGTTTATTACATTTTTATCACATTGTGAATAAATACGTCTCTGTCATAGAAAAATACCTATTTGGTGCAGTAGTTTACACTGGCAACCCCATTAACATTGGGTTATATTTTTATTTCTATTTTCATGTTCCATATTAGTCCATAACACTTAGGTGTGAATTATGAAATCCTAATATAAGGAGAGACGATTTATCCATGATAAAATATAAAGTAAGCTATAATTGAGAAGTAGTGATAAATAACCAACAAATACTTAGGCTAAATTCTGCAGGTCACCCAATAGGCTGGGTTAATCATGAGACCGCTGCACGCTTATATTACCTAAATCATGTTATGTATGAGTGTGGCTCATCTACATTGAAGCTCAGGGGTGGATATAACCGCTTAACAAAGCAAAGAAGCTTTTTAAATCTTAATTCTATAATATCTACCAAGAATATTAATAAACTTGATTATTCGACCTTTACTCCATCGTTAGTCAATACCACTCTCTTTAAAAGAGATGCTCATAGATGCTTGTATTGTGGAAATATTTTTCAACATAATGAATTATCTAGAGACCACGTTATTCCGTTAGCTTATGGTGGCAGAGATGTATGGACCAATGTAGTAACAGCATGCAAAAGATGCAATAACCATAAGGGTGCAAGAACACCTGAGGCAGCGAATATGCTATTACTAGCGATCCCTTTTAGACCATCAAGGGTTGAGTACATTATTCTGCGAGGCAGAACTATTATGGCGGATCAGATGGAGTTTTTAATTTCATACATACCTAAGTCGAGTCCAATTTTTCAAAGATACACAAAACCCTAACATTGTTCTACAATAGTGACATGAAACTAGATATTGAAGATAAAGTAGTTGTTCTCCTAGTAAATCTTGGAACTCCTAATCAACCAAAAACCAAAGAAGTTAGAACTTACCTCAGAGAATTCTTATCTGATAAGGATGTTATTAGATTACCTAGAATTTTCTGGTTACCTTTGTTACATCTGATTATTTTAAGAGTGAGACCTAAAAAGAGCGCAGCTTTATATAAGAAAGTTTGGACAGAGTGGGGTTCGCCACTTTTATATAATTCTTTTCTTCAAGCCGGTAAACTTAGAAAAATATTTGAAAAAAATGTAGAATCTAATTTTGTAATCGATGTAGCGATGAGATATGGCAAACCATCTATAGAAAGTAAATTAGTTGAATACAATTCTGAAGGATATAAAAAAATATTAATCTTGCCAATGTTTCCACAATATTCAACCACTACAGCAAAATCTATTGCCAATAAGTTAGAGTTGATTTTGAAAAAGAATATAAGTCTTCGAAAAAACTTAGATATTTCATTTATAAAAGATTTTCATGATCATGAGATGTATATAAAAGCAACCGCTAATCATATTCGTAAATTTCAAGAAAAACATGGTGTACCTCAAAAATTACTCCTATCATTTCATGGCATACCTAAATCTTATGTGGGTGATGACGAGCCATATCAAAGCCAATGTTTAATTACCGCTAATTTAATTGCAAAAGAGCTAGGTCTGAGTGACGAGATGTATAAAACTGTTTTTCAATCAAGGTTTGGTAAATCTGAGTGGATCCAACCTTATCTTGCACAAACACTTGAGCAATATCCTCTTGAAGGTATAAAGGATATTCAGGTATTTTGCCCTGGGTTTGTATCTGATTGTTTGGAAACAATAGAAGAGATTGGTCAAGAGTCTAGGGAATTATTTATGGATTCAGGTGGTTTAAAATATAATTTCATCCCGTGTCTTAATGGAGACGAAGGGCTACTGAATACATTAAAGGACTTAATTATAAATCATGAAGACTATTCAATAAAGTATAAAAATTTATTATAAATTTTTAGTTAAATTTTTTAAGCTTTTTCTTTACCAGCGGATGTTTTAGTTTAGCATATTCAGGTAAACCATTTTTATATGGAGGGTAATTTTCTCCTTTAATTAAATTTTCAATATATTTTTTACATTTTGAGGTAATACTAAACCCATCTTTAGTAATAAATGATTTTGGTAGTATTTTTTCAATATTAGCTACATCTGATAATTTTGCAGTACCAATGTCCCATTGGTATGTCGATGTATTTTTCTTATTAATTGTAAGCATAACACCATTTATTTGAGATTTAGCAAAACTTAGAGCCTTATAACCAATAGCATATGCTTGCTTAACATCAACATCTGAAGCAACATGTCTTGCAGCTCTTTGTAAATAATCTGAAACTGCCCAATGCACTTTATGTTTTAATTTATTAGTAATCATGTCAGCTAGCTTGGGGGCAACACCACCAAGATGTGCATGACCAAAATTATCTTTGCTATCGCTTGCAGCTATAAAATTATTCTTATCATCTTTAATCCCTTCAGAGGTAACTATCACACAGTAACCACACTTTCTAACCGTATCTTTGACTCTTGCTAAAAATTTTTTTTGGTCAAATATTACTTCTGGGAATAATATTATATGCGGAGGAGTATTTATCCCATTTTTTATTGCACCAGCCGATGCAGCCAGCCAGCCTGTATGTCTACCCATAACTTCTAGTATAAATACCTTTGTTGAGGAGTTAGCCATAGAAGATACATCTAAAGAAGCCTCATATGTTGAAACAGCGATATATTTCGCAACAGACCCAAATCCTGGACAGTTATCTGTTATGGGTAAATCATTATCAATTGTTTTTGGCAGACCAATACAATTTACATTATAACCATTTGCCTTACAGTAATTTGATATCTTTAATGTAGTATCTTGCGAATCACCTCCTCCATTATAAAAAAAGTAACCTATATTATGAGCCTTAAAGACATCAAGAATCCGCTGGAATTCTTTTTTATTTTTTACTGGATCTTTTAGTTTTATTCTACAGGATCCAAAAGCTCCTCCTGGAGTATGTATTAATTTTTTTAATTCACTTTTATTTTCTTTGCTTACATCTATCAGTTCTTCATTAAGTGCTCCAGCAATTCCATTTTTACCAACTAATAATTTTCCAAAAAAAGATTTATTTTTTACTAAAGCATCGATTAAGCCAGCTGCTGTAGCATTAATTACTGGTGTAACTCCTCCAGATTGAGCATAAAAAATATTTTTTTTCATTTTTAAGTTACCACTAATTTTTGAATATCTTTTATCCATGAGTTTTTTTGATTTTCCCTCATACCTGTTTCTTTAAAAAAGTTATCAATTTTTTTTATATCTACCATACTTCTCTCTAAACCCTTGAAATCCTTCTTGACATCATCTATATAGTCAAGTGTAGCTAACTTTTTAGAAAGATAAATAATTTTTTTATTTTCTTCAATAATTTTAACAAACCTATTATATTTTTTCCCTATCCTTGCGGGGATTGTTTCTAAATTATTAATAATATTATCTAAAGTTTTGTATTCTCCCATTAAAACTGATGCAGTCTTCTCCCCTAAGCCAGGTGCTCCAGGAATATTATCCGCAGAATCGCCCATAAGTCCAAGATAGTCTGATAGATCTTGAGGGCTAAAATTTAATTTTTCTACTAGCTCTTCATATGTAAATCTTTTGTCACCATAATTCCACCAAACATCATTTTTGTATATTAATTGATATAGATCCTTATCATTAGTTAAAACTATATTATTAAGTTTTAACCTTTTTGTATTTTTTGCAATTGTATAAAGAATATCATCTGCCTCATGAGTTTTACTCGCATTATTGTCTAAACCCATTAAAGTTAAAAATTCTCGACATAATTTAAATTGGATTTTTAATTCATCTGGAGCTTTTTCTCTTGTTTTCTTATAATCAGGATACATTTTATTTCTAAAACATGAACCAAGACTTTCATCAAATGCAAAAGAGATATATTTAGGTTGATAATCATGCAGTAATCGAATAACAAAACCTATGAATCCAAGGAATGCTGCTATTGATTCATAGTTTGCAGTTTTAACTGGAGGGACGACAAACCAGTACTTGAGAACAAACCCTGTGGAGTCTACTAAAAACACATCATTAAGAAATTTTTTATTGAACAATTTTAATTAAATCTCCGACTTTGAGATTACCATCTGGGTAATGACCGTTCAATAGTCTAAGTTTATCTATTGAGTATTTTCCGAGTGGTGATGACTTTGCTAACTCTTCATATGTTGTGCCTTCTCTTACTCTAATTACTTTGATTCTTAATCCTTTAGAATTCTCTACTTCGCTCTCAGTCATTTTAGAAAATGTTTTAATCATATCTTGCGATGCATTGTCATTAGTTAAATCAGATAGATTACTCTTTATAATCCATACTTTTGGCTTAGTTTCACTACCACTAGTATCAAATATGGCCGTAAATCTTGAATAAGAAGAGCCAGCTATACTTTCAGAATGATATAAGTGTGTATGGCCAACAAGATTATTAAAGGAGAAGTCTTCAGAGTTTAATAATTTATTTGTAGTCAAAAATGATGTCTTTTTTATGCCTTCTTTCAAATATTGTTCCGGGGTAAGACCATTTTCTAGATCATCAAGGAGTAATTCATCCATATTAAGTGTCATAGTATCTTTATCTTTTGTAAGGATTAATTGATTAGGTTCATTTTTAAAAATCCAATCATCATTAATATTAAATTTAATAGCTAATACTGGATGATAAAAAATAGAGTTTTTAACATAACCTTCTTCGGGACTAGAGCCATATACTGAACCATCCAAGAGCTTTAAAAACTTTTCTTTGTTACTTTTATTTTTTGAGTCCTGAGTTTTTAATTTACCTAAAGCATTTATTCTTTTATCATGGTCTGGATGCGTGGAAAAAACACCATGGTATCCAATATTAGGCTCCCGACCCTCTTCCTTAGCAATTTTCTTTTCAAGCTCATCTGAATTTTTTAGTGTTTTTAAAAAAGCTGTCATTGCTACCGGATCATAATCTGATTTCTCTAAGTAGTCTTCACCCAGTTGATCAGCTTCAAGTTCATACTTTCTGCCATATCCACGATTGATAGCCACGTTTAATAAATTAAATGCATTACCTGTTAGTTGACCACCTGGTACATTAGCCTGGATTATTGATAATAATAGACCTGTAACTTGCGCTGTGCTCATTCCTCTGACTCCATGTCGTGCTGTTATATGGCCAATTTCATGACCAATTACTCCAGCAAATTCAGCTTCTGAATTAAAATAATTCAACATTCCTCTATACATATACACATAGCCACCTGGAGTAGCAAATGCATTAAAGGTTGGGTCATCAATAAGAGTAAAATTCCATTTCAAATTAGGTCGATGACTTTTTTTTGCAATTGATTCTCCTAACTTTTGAAAATAATCATTTAGTTCCTTGTTTTGGATTATGTTATTTTCTTCTAAAATCTGCTTATGGTATGAAGCGCCAATAGATATTTCTTGTTGCTCGGTTATGGTAACGAAATCTGGAATCCCTGAAACAGGATTAGTTGCACAACTACTAATTATGAGTAGCATCATTAATGAAGGATATTTCATTAATATATTCGATTTTCTTATCTTATTTAACAAAATATTTTTGCAATTCATTCAATGCCTTTGCTCTATGACTAATTTTATTCTTTTCTTCCGAAGTAATTTGTGCGGAAGTTTTGTTATACTCAGGTAAAAAAAACAAAGGATCATATCCAAAACCATTTTCTCCAATAGGTGTCTCTGTTATGTATCCATTCCATGACCCAGATGTAATAATTGGAAATGGGTCATCTGGAAATCTCATGTAAACCATAACGCATCTATAACATGCTTTTCTTTTTTCATAAGGAACATTTTTTAGTTCATCCAGAAGTTTTATATTATTCATTTCATTCGTAGCATTTTCACCTGAATATCTAGCAGATTTTATTCCTGGCCTGCCATTTAAATATTCAATTTCGATACCTGAATCATCTGCAATTGATGCTGAACCAGTGATTATAGAGGCACTTCTAGCTTTCAGTATTGCATTTTCAACAAAAGTAGAGCCAGTTTCTTCTACCTCTGGTATTTCAATATCATTACAGGTCTTAAGCAGAATGCCTGTCCCATCTAGTATTTTCTTTATTTCTTTGATTTTATCTTGATTTTTTGAAGCTAGGATAATTTTCATATAGATTTTATAAGTTTATCATTCCATTATATACTGTAAAATTATAATAAAAATTAAACAATAAAGATATGAAGAAAAATAATCACATAGACAGCGATGGCAATGTTCAGATGGTAAACATTAGTGATAAAGCTATAACTCACCGTAAAGCCATAGCTTCAGGTTATATTAGTTTAAGCGAGATAGCTTTGGATTCGATTAGAGGTGGTAATAAAAAAGGTGATGTATTAACAGTAGCTCAAATTGCTGGCATACAGGCTGCTAAAAATACTTCGATGTTAATACCTTTAGCTCATCAATTAAATATTATAAGTATAAATATAAATTTTGAAATTAAAGAGGATAGGGTTGAGTGTATTTCTGAAATTACTTGTGATGGCAAAACAGGCGTAGAAATAGAGGCACTATGTGCTACACAAGTATCCTTGTTAACTATTTATGATATGTGTAAGTACATAGATAAATCAATGGTAATGTCTGAGATTAAATTAGTTTTGAAAGAAGGCGGAAAATCAGGATTGTATGAGGCTAGGTAATGAAAAAAATATTACTTAACTCTCTCTATATATTGGCTACATTGTTATCACTACTTTTCATATATCTTTTTTTTATATTTAATCCCAATGATTATAAGGATGAGATTACTAGCTATATCTCATCTAAAACAAAATATGATTTTAGATATAATGGTGATATAGAAGTATCATATTATCCTGATATTAAGGTTCTAATACCCAATATACAAATTTTTAAGGTGTCATCTGATCCAAAAGATATAATGATAGAAGTATCATCAATTGATCTCTCTTTATCGTTAAAACAACTGATGAATAATATTATTGATGTAAATCATGTGAGAGCATATGAATTAAAATATTATGGTATTAATGCTGATGATATTTTAATAAAAACATATTCACTGTCAAAGTTTTCATTATTTTCTGGTTCTGATAAAAAAATAACCAATGTTAGAAACATGTCTGCAAAAGCTAAGATAATTGATGATAATATGAAGATAAGTAATGTTTATATAGAAACTGAAATTATGGAAGCTAAAGGCAATGGATTTATAAATTTGATTACAAAAGAAGCAGAATTTAATTTTATCGGAAAAATTAAAAAGTATGAGAACGTCATCGATTTATACCAGGGTAGCTATCCTTCAGAGTTAGTTGACGAAGAGCTACCAATAATAATTTCTGGAAAATTAAATGATCTTTCGATATCTATTGACTTAAGTCACATAGTCGTAAAAAAAGTTGAGCCAATCAGGGAAAAAATAATAGATGAAATACAAGATAAAGTAATAAATGAGCTTCGAGATAAAATTAAGTTACCCTTCTAAAAAGAGATCTTTAATTAGAAAAAAAATATTAGACTGGTATGACAAAAATGGAAGAAATGATCTTCCTTGGAAAGGAAAGGATATATATAAAATTTGGATATCTGAGGTTATGCTTCAGCAAACACAAGTACAATCAGTAATCCCATATTATAAAGTATTCATTGATAAATACCCAAATCTTGAGTCTCTATTTAAGGCAAGCCTTAATGATGTTATGAAAATATGGAGTGGATTAGGTTTTTATAGAAGAGCAGAAAATATATATAAAACATCAATAATAATAAAAGAAGAGTTTGATGGAGAATTTCCAAAAAATTACAATGATATATTAAGCTTGCCTGGAATTGGTAGGACCACTGCATCTGCAATCATTACTTTTAGTGGCAATGGTCATTATTCAATTCTAGATGGTAATGTAAAAAGGTTTTTATCAAGATTTTTATCTATAGAAGTTGATAATTCTGAATTAAATAGTTTATGGGAACTATCCCAATATTTATTATCAGACACTAGACCTTCAGACTTTATTCAAGCATATATGGATATTGGTTCGTTAATTTGTAAAAAATCTAAACCATTATGCTACGAGTGCCCGGTTAGTAAGCAATGTAATTCATATCCATGCCAGCCCTCAAATATTCCTAGTAAATCTAGGAAAATTAAAATTATAGAGAAAAATATATGGTCATTAGTGGTTGTAAATAATAAAGGACAGTTTTATCTTGAGAAAATCTCTTATGATAATTTATGGAAGGGCCTATATTCCTCACCAGTTTTTCATAATCAGTCAGATTTAATGGACTGGACTGAATCTCATAAGATAAAAGCATATATGGAATCTAATACCTGGAAGTTTACACATAAGCTATCTCACATCAAATTTACCTTTAATATAATATTATGTAATATCAAATACCATAAAAAGGTTAGCCTATCTGATGATAATTGGTATAATCTATCAGACATTGATTTTGGGATACCCAAGTATCAAGATAAAATATTTAATCAATATAAGAGTATATATGACTATAATTAATTGTTTAAAATTAAAAAAAGAATCTGAAGCATTAGATTATCAACCATATCCCGGCGATGTTGGTATTAAAATAATGGAAAATATCTCTGCCGAAGCTTGGAAGATGTGGATGGATCATCAAACAATGTTAATTAATGAAATGAGATTAACACCGGTGGACCCAAAGTCTAGAAAGTTTCTTGAAGAAGAGATGGAAAAATTTCTTTTTGGCGATGGTTCTGATGCGCCCGAGGGGTTCGTGCCAGAAAAAAAATAATATTGAAGCCCAGGTAGCTCAGTCGGTAGAGCAGAGGACTGAAAATCCTCGTGTCGGCAGTTCGATTCTGTCCCTGGGCATAAAATATATGAACCAAATAAATACAAATGAATTATTAAATAGAGCTCTTGCTCTTCATCATCAAGGAAAGTTTGAAGAAGCTGATGCTATTTATCTAATGGTAATAGAAAATGATGATGCTAATTTTCAAGCTAATCATCTCCATGGATGTATTCTTTCCCAAAAATTAAAACATGAAGAAGCAATACCTTACTTTTTAAAAGCAATCAAAATAAATCCTAATAACTATGAAGTAAATAATAATTTAGGAATAGCTTACAAGAATTTAAAAAATCAAACTGAATCAGAAAAATATTTCAATAAAGCTATATTAATAGATAATAAGAATTATAAAGCATTTTTTAATTGTGCTAATTTGTATATAGATAGCTCTAGATATCTGGATGCTTTGGAATATCTTGAGATTGCCTCTAATGTAAATACTTTGTTTGCTGAAGCTCCGCAAAGAATAGGAGAGGTATATCAGTATATGTTTCAAGATGATAGAGATATTGAGCATTTAGAAAAATCTAAATATTGGTTTCTACAAGCCATAGAAAAAGATCCAAATTATATCACGTCATATTTAATGCTAGGCATGAGTTATTTATGGTTAGGAAATATCTTTAAAGCAGATGAATTATTTAAAAAGGTATTGAAACTAAATCATTCTAAGGATGCTTATGTAAACAACTATATTGATAAGTATCTTTCTGACATAGAATCATTAGCTACTCTTATAAAGCATGAATTTGAACAACTAACATATATTGATAATGATACAGATGGGATTAGAAACCCTAAATTTACAAAAAATTATTATGATTCATTAAAAAAATTATATGAAAAAGTCCAAGAAGATTCTTTGAGTTTAAAAGATATTACGACTGAGATGCAAAAGGATATTTTCAAAGTATTATATAATAAGGCTCCTAAAGATTATTCAGCTAATCTTTTGAATACAGAAAACAATATATCTTCATTAGAGTCTAAGTATTTAAATAGTAATCCTGAAATATTAGTAATTGATAATTTTTTAAGTAGCAATGCTTTGAAAGAACTTCAGTATTTTTGCAGAAATGCCAATATTTTTAAGTACTCATACCCGAGTGGTTATGTTGCAGCATTTTTGTCAAAAGGACTCTCGAATCAATTTATACTTAAGTTAAGCGAAGATCTCCGTTTAACTTATAAAAATATTTTTAAAGAGTTAAGGCTTACACAGGCTTGGATATTTAAATATGACAGCAAAAAAAAAGGAACGAATATTCATGCTGATCAAGCTTCAGTAAATGTTAATTTTTGGATTACACCAGAAATAGGGAATCAGGATAAGAGTAAAGGTGGTTTAAAAATATGGAATAAATTACCCCCTAAAGAGTCAAGCTTTGATTCTTATAATAGTTTAGATAGTTCGCCAAAAATCCTAAAAATACTTAATGATAACAATATTAGTAATAAGGTTATTCCATATAAGGAAAATAGGGCTGTAATATTTAACTCACAACTATATCATGCAACTGATGATTTTAGCTTTGAAGAATCCTATGAAAATAGGCGTATTAATATTACTTTTTTATATGATTAATATATTTGTATTGATTACTTTAAATCTAACCCTATCGGACATATAATGTAGTTATGGATACTCCGTTAAAACAAAAGGCAGAATTTAGACTAGGTCAAATAGTGTCTCACTCAAAATTTAGATATAGAGGAGTGATTGTGGATGCTGACCCATACTTTCAAGGTACAGAAGAATGGTATGAAAATGTAGCAAAATCAAAGCCTGCTAAAAATAAACCCTGGTATCATGTTCTAGTACATGGTCAAGGTAATGAGACATATGTCGCTGAAGATAATCTTTTGAGTGATGAAAATACTGATCCGATAGATCATCCATTTGTAGAAGTATTTTTTAATGAATATGATAATAGTGGCTCATACTCTCTTAAACAGAACTTCAACTAATATTTTATGAAAGCAATTTCAGATTTTTTCAAAGATATTATTTCAAATAAAAAAGCAAATATTAAACCAAATAGTCTTGAGTCTTTTAAAGATGAAATGGTTTTGTCAATATGTGTTTTATTAATTGAAGTTTCAAAGTCTGATGATGACTATGATGATTCAGAGAAAGAGAAAATAATTGATCTACTTAAAAAACAATTTTCATTGAATGATGATCAAATTGACATCTTAATGATGATGGCTGATAAAAAAAATGATGAAATTGTCTCTCTTCATGAATTAACAGCAAGCCTTAATAAAGAATATACGTACTCTGAGAAAAAAAATGTCATTAAAATGTTATGGGATATAGCATATTCTGATGGAAGAATAGATAAATATGAAGATTACACTATTAGAAAAATATCAGATTTATTGCATATCAAGCATAGTGATTTTATAAAAGCAAAACTTAGATAATTATTTGATTCTAAAGGTAGCTATTTTCCCAAATAGATTGGGCATCATTTTTGTCAATAAATTTGTTTTTTGATTATTGTCAGTAATAGAGTGTTCAAGAATCTCAAAATTATTATCTTTGCAAAATTTTAAAAAATCTTTAATTGTGCATAAATGTATATTAGGAGTATTATGCCATGCATAGGGGAGATTACCTGTGACGGGCATTACCCCGCATGTCAGTAACTGAATTCTGGATGACCAATGACCCATGTTTGGAAATGAAATAATAATTTCTTTTCCTATTCTTAACATTTGATTAAGTAGCTCTTTTGGATTTTTAATTACCTGAAGGGATTGAGCTAATACAACATAATCAAATGATTCTAGCTCAAAGCCATTTAAGCCTTTATCTAAATCCATTTGTAAAATATTAACATTGTTCCTAAGAGATAATTTTATGTTCTTAATATCATTATCTATACCATAGCCACTTATATTTTTATCTTGTTTTAAAATTTTAAGAAGCTCTCCATTTCCGCAACCTAAATCCAATACTTTTGTATTAGGTTTGATCCATGAACTTATCAATAAAAGATCTTTTCTAAATGCCATTATTTGACTCCAGAATAAAAGATCTCATAATATCAAAATAATCATGATTTCCCATAAGAAATGCATCATGACCTCCATCTGCAGAAATTTCTGAATAACTTACATTTTTTTCATTATCTAATAATAATTTAACAATTTCTTTTGATCTTTTTGGAGGAAATCTCCAGTCTGATGTAAATGATATAATTAAAAACTTAGACTTGCTCTTTTGAAGATTCTTTGTCAATGATTGAGACATATCTTTAATAGGATCAAAATAGTCCAAAGATTTTGTCATTAACATATATGTATTGGCATCAAATCCTGTGACAAATTTTTCTCCTTGATACTTTAAATAGCTTTCAATCTGAAATTCTACATCATAATTAAAATTTAGTTTTGATGTTTTTAAATCTCTACCAAATTTTTCCCTCATAGATTCATCTGAGAGATATGTTATATGTCCGAGCATTCTAGCTAACGCCAAACCCTGGTCAGGAGAAACTCCTTTTTCTAAATAATTCCCATTATGCCAATTTGGATCTTTCATTATTGCTTGTCTGGCAATTTCATTAAATGCTATATTTTGAGCAGTTAGTTTTGGCGCAGCTGCTATAGCAATACAATTATTTATTAACTCTGGATATTGAAACGACCATTGTAATGCCTGCATTCCACCAAGACTTCCACCAATAACAAATTTCCAGAAAGGAATTCCTAGGTAACTCATTAACTCTTTTTGTGATGTTACCCAGTCACTTACAGTGATAATTGGGAAATCAGAGCCATAGGTCTTATTAGTTTCTGGATTTATACTTGTGGGTCCAGTAGAGCCATGACAACCACCTAAATTATTTAAACATACAACAAATAATTTATTTGTATCAATTGGTTTGCTGGGACCAATCATATTATTCCACCATCCAGGCTTCTCTTCCCCTTTATGATAACCTGCTACATGATGATTGCCAGACAAAGCATGACATATTAAAACAGCATTACTTCTATCTTTATTTAAAGAACCATATGTTTCATATCTGAGATCATATTGACTCAAAACCCGTCCAGACAAAAGCTTCAGGGGATTTTTAATAGTGGTAATAGTTGGTTTTACATATCCAATTGAGTTTTCATCCATTAGACATACCTAGTTAGATTAAAGATAGGTGGCAAAATAATCATTTGTAGTAAATTTAATACTACTAGTAAAACAATAGGTGATAAATCTATACCTGACATATTAGGTAATATATTTCTTATTGGTTTATACAAAGGATCACAAATTTCATCTACAAGACTAAATAGCGGATGATTGCTGTATGCAATAAACCAGCTTCCTATTACACCTATAATTACCGCATACCATAAAATATCTAAAATTTCTTTTATTGCAAAACCAAATCCTGCAATAAATAGAGCACTGATACTATATTCAAATCCACTAAAATTAGGATTAATATAAAGTTTGAGTGACGTTAAAGCAGTAATCAGAATTATGATGATTAAGTCAAACTTACCTACATAAAGGGGAATTATTCTAAATAAACGCAAGGCTGGATCCGTAGCTTTTATAACCAACTGTGAAACAGGATTATTATAAGATACTCTGGTTACCTCAAATAAAAATCTCAAAATAAATAGAAATTGTATAAAACCTATGATAGTTATTAATAAAAATATTATTGGTTTTGACGCATATGCTTCCATTATTTATTTCTTCCTAATTGTTGAGCTATATTATAAGCTTCTTTAATTGATTTTGTTAAGATACTTTTAAATTTAAGAGCATCCAGAGTTTTTAGTGCCGCATCTGTTGTCCCACCTTTGGAAATAACTGAATCTTTTATTTTTTTTAAACTTTTCTTTTCATCCATACATGTTATTGCAGTTCCATAAAATAATTCTTTAGCATAAGTTTTTGCTTCATTTTCTGAAAAACCAAACTTTTTAAACGTTTGAATTATTGCTTCTAAGAAATGAATGAAATATGCAGGCCCACTTCCAGTTAGCGCTGTAACTTTATCAATTTTATTTTCATTTTCCACAATATGAGATGTTCCAAAAATATTAAAAAATCTTTTTATTGATATAGTTTTACTATCTTTGCAAAATTTATTTGAAAAGATAAATGTAGAAGCATTTCCATATTTTGAGTTAATATTTGTCATTACCCTGGCAATTGGTGTTTCAGGATTAAGTTCTTTTATTAAATTAGTTGTTCTTACGCCAGCCATCAAACTTATAATTACCGATGACTTTGAATAAAATCTCTTTATATCTCCGCAAATACCTTTATATTGATTTGGTTTGACAGCAATAATTATTACTTGGCTTTTAATTAAGTGATGATCTATTACATCACTATATGTGATTGTTGACTTTTTAGCTAAAGACTTTTTTTGAGTATTTTTATCATATAATCTTATCTTTACCTTAGCTTTAGATGATTCTAGTCTATAAAGCAAAGACTGAGCTAAGTTTCCAACACCTATAATTGCAATATCTTTTATTATCATTTTCTTTCACCAAATATCAAACTTCCAATACGTATCATATTCGAACCTTTGCTTAAAGCTAGTTTATAGTCATTACTCATACCTAGTGATAAAGTATCTATATTTTTATATTTATTACTTAATTTATCATATTTCAGTTTAAGTATATTATATGAATTCACATTTTCTTTCAAAGCATTCAGCTTAGAAGGAATTGCCATAATTCCTCTTAATGATAAATACTCATACTTAGAAATATTATTTAAGAATTCATCAATTTCATTAATCATAATACCAGCCTTTGATTCTTCATTGTCTATATTGATTTGAATGCAAATATTCAGTTTCTTTTCTAATTTTTGACATTCTTCATTTAGTAATCTTGCATGTTTTTCAGATGAAATTGTTTGTACCCAGTTAAAATATTTTACTATCTTTTTAATTTTATTTGACTGAATTCTTCCAATAAAATGCCATTCTAAATTATTGTTATCAATTTCTTCAATTTTTTTTATAGCTTCATCTAGATAGTTTTCCCCATACATATGATAACCAGATTTTATTAATTCTCTAATGCTTGATATTGGTTGTGATTTACTTACAATTATTAATCTCACGGTTTTATCAATTGATTTTCTTTCTATATCAGAATTTATTCTTGATAAAATATTTTGATAATCTTCTTTCATGTCTTATTATTTATTTTTAAAAATAAGAGACATGATAGCCATTCTGATTGATATACCTACGGTAACTTGATCTAAAATCACAGAATTAGGGCCATCAGCCACTTCTGAATCAATTTCTATGCCTCGATTAATTGGCCCAGGATGCATTACAATTACATCCTTTTTGGCTAACATAATTTTTTTCTTAGTTAGGCCATAATTATTATAATAATCCTCTGTAGATATAAAAGCTTCTTTCATGCGCTCTTGTTGAAGTCTAAGCATAATTATAACATCAGCATGATTTATACCTTCTTCTAAGTTAGAAAAATAATTAACTCCTATTTCATTTATATTTTCTGGCATTAAGTTTTTTGGTCCAATTACATTTATATTTTTTACTGATAATATTTTGAGGCTCGTTATTAAAGATTTTGCCACTCTAGAATGCAAAATGTCACCAACAATTGACACATTTAAATTTTCAAAACTACCCTTATGCTTTTTTATAGTATACATATCTAACATTGCTTGGGTTGGATGGGCATGTATACCATCACCGGCATTAATTATAGATATTTTATTACCTACTTCTTTGGCAATATAATGTGGAGTCCCTGATGAGGAGTGTCTTACGATAAACATATCGCACTCCATTGCTTCCAATGTTTTAATCATATCAAGAATCGATTCACCTTTAAGTGTTGAAGAATTAGCTATATCAATATTAATGAAATCTGCTGATAACCTTTTTGTAGCTAGTTCAAATGTAGTTTTCGTTCTTGTACTGGGCTCAAAAAATAAGCTTGCGATTATCTTACCTTCTAAATCTTTAAATTTGTTACTTTTATTTTTAATATACTTATCAGCTAAATCTATAATTTCATTTATATGCTCTTTTGATAAATTCTCTATATTCAAGAAGTGCTGTAATTTATTATTTTTATTAAATTGAAGATTGTAATCTATTTTCATAATCTTATCGTATCATATTTTCGTTGAACCAGCTTTCCAAAATTATGGATGCTGATAAATCATCTAAATCATCCTTCTTTTTTATATTATATTGGCTTTTCCTCATATCGCTATATATTACTTTGCTTTCTTCAGTAGATAAAACCTCCGAAAATTTATCAACTTGAATAGAACCTATGTATTTTTCAGTAATCATAGTGATAAATAAATCTAGTTTCTTTGTAAAATTGCTTTTAGTTTTACTATATGGATATCCAATAATTATAACATTAGGCTTCCATTCAGATATTAATTTTTCTATATCTACCCAATTAGTTCCATTTTTTCCATTATAAATAATCTTTAATGGAGTAGCCTTTTTTGTTATTAATTGGCCGATGGCAAAACCAATTTTATTGATGCCATAATCTATAGACATATACATATAATCTTTACTTATCATCATAGTATTGCTCAACAATTTTTATAAACTGATTAGCAATTGAAGAACTTAGATTTTTATCTTTTAATTCTATCTGTTGAATTCCAGTAGGTGATGTTATATTGATTTCTGTTATATAATTCCCAATCATATCTACGCCAGCAAAATATATCCTATTATTTTTTAGATAAATTGCTATATCTTTTAAATGATTAAGATGTTTATGATTTATTTTTTGAACTTTAAATTTACCACCATATGAAAGATTTGCTCTGAAATCATTTTTTGGAGGATATCTGACCAATACATTTTCATGAACAATACCATTAGTCATAAGTATTCTTGTGTCACCATTTTTAATTTCTTTTAGATATTTTTGAATCATCATAAATCTTTGAGAATTATTAGTCATAGTTTTTATTGATGTTAATAAATCTTTTTCTTTATGCGATAGTAGTGAAATATCTTTTCCACCCATAAGGTTTAGTGGTTTTATTACAACTTTTTTATATTTTTGAACAAAATTAACTATTGCTTCTTGGTTAGATGAAACAAGGGTAGGCAAACTAAACTTAGTTAAGTTATTCCCCAATAGTTTTTCATTATAATCCCTTAAAGATTGTGGAGAATTGATTATGAGCACCCCATGTTTTTCTAAGTAATCTAGCATATGCGTTATTTGTATATATTTTTCATCTACAGGAGGGTCTTTGCGAAATAATATACAATCTAATTTAGATAAATTCATTAATGTACTTCGTGATAATTTACAAAAATCCTTTTTTCTTTTAAAAGTTTTTAATTTTTTAGTTTTTGCAAAAACATCTTGATTAATCAAATGTATAGTATCTGGGATAATATATTCAATATTATGATTTTTTTGCAGGGCTGTTATTATTGCAAATGTAGAATCTTCTTTAGGATTGATATCCTCGATAGGATCCATTATGATGCCAAATGAATACATGCTTAAGGCTCAATATTATATAGTTCTTTTGAAGCTGCTAATATAGCTAATCTAGCAATAACACCATAAATATAAAATTTGTTCGTATCTGAATATATTGTCTCACTATCACTGGGATTTATACATGCATCTTTAAATGGTATTGGTAAAAATGTCATACCAGGTGAATTTAAGTTTTCTGAATTACTTTTGCTGTCATGAAGCCTATAAAATCCACCTACTAAATTACTACCAAAAGAGTAAATGACAGGTTCCGCAACATGATTAGAGGGTTTAAGCTTTTCATTTGAATAGACTCCTTCCTGCAATATTACTTTATCAACTTTATTACCACCTTTAGTTTTTAGCATTTTAGTTCTTTGTTTTCTATTAAGATTTAGAAGTTCATCTATACTTTTAACTTTCATGATTCCCATTCCATATGTACCTGAGTCAGCCTTAATCATGATATATGGATCTTCTTGAATATCATATTCCTTATATTTTTCTTGTATAAGAGTTAATAGTCTTGACGCATGATGTACTAAGCAGTCTTCCCCTTGTTTTGTCTTAAAATCTATTTCCCCGCAGTTTCTAAATAATGGTTCAAGCAGCCAAGAGTCAATATCTAGAAGACGAGAAAAATTATTAATAACATCAGTATAATATTCAAAGTGTATTGTTTTAGATCTTTTTGTCCAACCTAAGTTTTTATCTGGAAGAATAGGTTGTGTAATATTGTCTAAAATATCTGGAATCCCATCTGATAAATCATTATTTAATAATATAGCATCAGGAATAAACCCATCATATGTGAGCATGTTATTTTTATTTACTAATAGTTTATTAATATTTCCATCACTATTTAGCATGGAGGATACTTTGACCTCATATCCAGCTTTCCTAATAATATTAGATAGTGAATCAATGCTTGAGAGATAGAATTTATTTCTTGTATGATTTTCAGATATAATCAAGACTTTAGTTAATGTTGGAGATATTCTTTCTAACGCATGCTGAACAGCGGCTATATATAAAAAATCTAAATCACTATCAAGATTATTAAATCCAGCAGGAAATAAATTTGTGTCAACAGGCGCTATTTTATAACCAGAATTTCTTAAATCTATAGAAGTATAAAATGGCGCAGGGTATTTAATCCATTGTTTTCTAAACCATGCCTCTATATTCATATGATTTTTTATAATAACAGAATGCAGATTCTCGTTAGCGAACGACTTTGTATATTCAGCAATTGATTTTATATTTTTCATTTCAAAAATCTCTTAATATTGTTTGCGCAACCATTGACGCAGTTTCTGTTCTCAATATCCTATCTCCAAGACTGATAATATTCCAGTTATATCTTTCAACTAAATCTATTTCTTCTTTGGAAAAGCCACCTTCTGGACCAATTAGAATTATATGTGATTGAGAATTTTTATCTGATTGATTAATTTTTCTTCCAGACATATGAAAACATATCTTTTGAGCATCAGATCCATCTACTTCATCAAGAAATTCTTTCAGGGTAATGGTATTATTCAATTTTGCTAAAAATAAACCATTAGATTGTTCTGTAGCACTTACAATAATATTTTCCCAATGAGTTTTCTTTTTCTTGTAGTTACCAGGATGACTTCTTTCAGAAATAATAGGAACTATTTCATTAATCCCTATCTCTACAGATTTTTGAATTGCTAAATCCATATGTTTGGCACTAGGAATACATTGAGCTAAAATTATTTTATGAGTGTCTATTTTTCTTAATGAATTTTCACTTTTGATTAGAATCATTAATTCTTCTTCATAGTGAACTTCTGCAATATATTCTTTTCCGTCACCATTAAAAACTATAATTTTTTCATTATGTCTAATTCTTAAAACATTTCTAATATGATTGACAGCATTAGAATCAATTTCTAATTCATTGTTTATTGATATATGATTATTAACATATATTCTATGAAATTTATTTTGTTGCAATATCTATAGCGCCTTCAATTACATTTATTACCTTATCAATTTCATTTTTATTTATTATATATGGTGGCATAAAGTAGATTACATTTCCTAAAGGTCTAATTAAGACATTGTTCTTTAGCCCATATTCATATGCTCTTACACCTCTTCTTTCTTTCCAATCGTAGGAAGTTTTAGTCAACTTATTTTTAACCATTTCTATCGCAGCAATCATTCCATGCTGTCTAACATCACCAACATGTTCATGCTGAGAAATCCCACTCAAAGATTTAGATATATACTCCGATAATATTTTATTTTTTGATATAGTTTTTTCTTTCTCAAATATATCCAATGAAGCGTTTGCCGCAGAGCAGGCAATCGGGTTAGCAGTATAACTATGTGAATGGAGAAAAGCATTTAACTTTGTATATTCATCATAAAATGCATCATACATATCATTAGTTGTAAGAATAGTTGATAGAGTCATATACCCACCTGTAATACCTTTTGATAGGCAAATAATATCTGGTGTAATTTTACTTTGCTCATAAGCGAACATAGTTCCTGTTCTGCCGAAGCCCACAGCAATTTCATCTGCAATGAGATGTATGTTATACTTATCACAAGCTTCTCTTAATAATTTCAAGTAGACGGGATGATACATTCTCATATACCCTGCACACTGGACGAGTGGCTCAATAATTACAGCCGATACCTCTTTATGTTTTTTTTCGATAACCTTGAGCATCTTGTCAAACATTATTTCAGTATGTTGCTTATCTGTATGATTTTCATCTTTCAGATAACAGTCTGGAGATTCAACTACTATGCTATCTATCATTAACTCTTCATATGTCTTTTTATATAAATCTATATTTGATACAGATAAAGAGCCTAGCGTTTCACCATGGTAACTATTAGATAAAGATATAAATTTTGATTTTTTCTTAAACCCTTTATTTTTCCAATAGTGATAACTCATTTTCATTGCAGCATCTACTGCAGAAGAGCCATTATCTGTAAAGAAGCATTTTTTAATTTTTGGAGGAGATAATTTAATCAATCTCTCAGCAAGATTTATAGCGGGTTCATGTGTAAATCCTGCTAATAATACATGCTCAAGATTGCCAAGCTGTTTTGTTATTTGTTTATTTATATAAGGATTAGAATGTCCAAATAGATTTACCCACCAAGAACTAATTGCATCTATGTATTGATTACCATCATAATCTTCCAGCCATATGCCTTTACCTTTTTTAATAGGTATTAATGGTATTTTTTCATGATCTTTCATTTGGGTGCATGGATGCCATACAACCTTTAAATCTCTTTTTATAAGATCACGAGCAGATTTACTTTCTTTTTTAGACATTCAGTGATAATACGTAAAAATATTTAAAATCTAATATCTGTAAGTATCTTTTTTATACGGACCATGCTCATCAACACTTATATAGTCTGCCTGCTCTTTAGTTAACTTAGTTAACTTCACACCTAGCTTATCTAAATGGAGTCTAGCTACCTTCTCATCTAAATCTTTTGGTAACACATAAACTTTATTTTCATAATTTTTATGATTTTCCCATAGTTCTATTTGAGCCATAACTTGGTTGGTGAACGAACATGACATTACAAAACTAGGATGACCAGTAGCACATCCAAGATTAATTAATCTTCCTTCCGCTAGAAGAACTATTCTTTTACCATCTGGAAAAATTATATGATCAACCTGTGGTTTAATATTTTCCCATTCATATTTTTTTAATCCTTCAACATCTATTTCATTATCAAAGTGACCAATATTGCAAACTATTGCGCCGTTTTTCATTTTAACCATTTGGTCATGATCAATCACATTAAAATTACCAGTAGCTGTGACAAATATATCAATTTCTTCAATATAATCATTAATATCTACAACCTTGTAACCTTCCATTGATGCTTGTAGTGCGCATATAGGATCAACTTCAGTGATTAATACATTTGCTCCTAAACCTCTAAGGGATCCAGCAGAACCTTTCCCTACATCACCATAACCACATACAATAGCTATTTTACCAGCTATCATAGTATCTGTAGCTCTTTTAATTCCATCTACCAACGACTCTCTGCAACCATAAAGGTTATCAAATTTAGACTTAGTAACAGAATCATTAACATTCATTGCTGGCATTTTAAGTTCGCCATTTTTTTCCATTTCATAGAGACGGTGAACACCAGTTGTTGTTTCCTCGGATACTCCTAAAATATCTTCTAAAAGGGCTTCATGATCTTGATGAATAATTCCGGTTAAATCACCACCATCATCTAGCAGCATATTAGGTTTCCATCCATCAAGCCCATTGATAGATTGATCAATGCACCATCTATATTCTTCTTCAGTCTCTCCTTTCCATGCAAATACTGGAATATCTTGGCTAGCAATTGCCGCTGCCGCATGATCTTGTGTTGAAAATATATTGCAAGATGACCAGCGTACATCAGCACCTAAATCTACTAAGGTTTCAATTAATACTGCGGTCTGGATAGTCATATGAAGACAACCAATAATTCTAGCCCCTTTGAGAGGATTTTTCCCTTTATATTCTTCTCTGAGAGACATTAAACCTGGCATTTCAGTTTCAGCTATTCTGATTTCTTTGTGCCCAAACTCCGCAAGAGAGATATCTGCAACTTTATAGTCTGTCCCAATTTTTTTAATTTCATCAGTTTTCATAATGTTTTTTCCTAGTATATTCTTATTTACAATGCGTTTTTTAGTATATCAACCTTATTGGTCTGTTCCCAAGTAAAATTTTCTCCTTCTCGCCCAAAATGACCAAAAGCAGCAGTAGGCTGATATTTTCTATTTAATAAGTCAAGTGTCTCAGTTATTCCATATGGAGTTAAATCAAAAACTTCATTAATGATTCTAGAAATATCTTTATCGCTAATCTTTCCAGTACCAAATGTATCTATTGAAATTGATGTCGGTTTAGCTATCCCAATTGCATAAGATAACTGTATTTCACATTTATCTGCTAATCCAGCAGCAACGATATTTTTTGCAACATATCTAGATATATATGCTGCTGATCTATCTACTTTAGATGGGTCTTTTCCAGAAAATGCTCCACCACCATGTCTAGCCATTCCACCATATGTATCAACTATTATTTTCCTTCCCGTTAAACCACAATCACCCATTGGGCCGCCATCAATAAAGTTTCCTGTTGGGTTTACAAAGATTTTTGTATTTTTAGTCTGAAATCCCTCTGGTATTGTTTTCTTGATTATTTCTTCAATCACAAATTCTCTAATTTCTTTAAGATTTACAGTACTATCATGTTGAGTTGACAAGACAACAGTATCAATTTCTTTGGGTTTGTTATTTTCATATAAAAAAGTTACTTGGCTTTTGGCATCAGGCCTTAACCAGTCAACTTTCTTTGATTTTAAGAGTTCAGCTTGTTTTTCAACTAATCTATGAGAAAAGTATATTGGAGCAGGCATCAAGACATCTGTTTCATTGGAAGCATAACCAAACATTAACCCTTGGTCTCCAGCACCTTGCTTCTTTTTGTCTTCTCTATCAACACCCATTTTAATATCAGCTGACTGTTGATTTATAAACCTAATAATTTCACAGCTATTTCCATTAAAACCCAAATCATTTGAGTTATAACCAATATCGCATATTACTTTTCTAAGCTTCTCGTCAAATTCTAAAGGATGAGATGATGTAATTTCACCAGCAACAACTATTGTGCCTGGAGTATCTTTCTTTCCTTTAGTTAGTACTTCGCATGCAACACGAGCATCTTTATCTGTTTCAAAGACATAGTCTAGAACAGCATCAGACAACTGGTCGCTTAACTTATCTGGATGACCAGGTGCTACGCTTTCAGATGTAAATAAGTAGTTATCTTTCATGATATTTTAATTCCAAACTAATATATCATTAAATTAGACTATTATCTAAAAGAATTGCTACTTTTTAAAATTTTTGAGGACTGCTTTCTCATTATCAGTTAAGTCTGCACCATCCGAAAACTTTCTAAGTATACTGAAATATTGAGATTCATGAGTTTTCTCTTTTATATTGCTAATTATAGAGTTGATAGTTTGTTTAGCAGAGTCAACATCTGCGTACATCATTTTTTCTGAAGAATATTTTAAAAATAAATCCTTTTTGGTTCCATCAATTTCTAGAAATTTATTTAACTGAAAAGTATTATTTACTTTCATGTCTTGTATTAAAACAAGCATTTCTTTAACATCAGAATCTTTTACTATATCAATCATTTGGTTACTGAATTTCTCTAATAATATTGGATGTTCTAAAAAAATCGACAAAATTAAAGAATCTGTTAATTCTAGGTTATTCGAAGCTATATTATTTTTTATAGTATTTTGGCCCTCAGAGGATTTTTCTTTTAAAAATAAATCAGCTTCCGAAAGTTTTGTTATACCAAGTAATTGTTCTTTTAATAATTTTTTATATAATCCATTTGGAATTTTTTCAATTAATGGAATTATATTTTTTGTAAAAGTTGTTTTATCTTCAACTTTTCTTAAATCAAGATTTTTTCTCATACTATTAAACATGAATTCAGACAAAGCCATGCTATCAGCAATGATGACTTTAAACGCTTCGGTATCTTCATTACATAGATCATCAGGATCTTTTCCATCTGCTATAAAACTGAACCCAATATTAACTCCATCTCTAATTTCTGGGAGACAGTTTTCAAGAGCTTTCCATGCTGCTTTCTGTCCTGCTATATCACCGTCAAAACAAAAAACTATATTTTTACTATATCTTAAAAGTTTATTAATATGAAATTTTGTAAATGCAGTGCCAAGCGCTGCAACTGCATTTTTAATACCATTTTGGTGTAGAGCGATAACATCAGTATATCCTTCTACAACTATTATTTGATCTACTTTGTTTATATACTGTTTCGACTCAAATAACCCATAAACCTCATTACTTTTATAAAATAACTTTGATTCAGGTGAATTAATATATTTAGCATTATCATTTTTATCTAAAGCTCGTCCTCCAAATGCAATAATATTTCCTGATGTATTTCTAATAGGAAACATTATTCTGTTTCTAAAACGATCATATGTTTTATCTTTATTTTTAACTAATAATCCAAGATCTACCCCTTCCTTCATCTTGTTTTTTTTAACCAATAAATTAGTAATATTATCCCAGCTATCTTTTGATAAACCAAGATTGAAATTTTGAGCCATATCTTTATTAATATTTCTTTTTAATAGATATGTTTTTGCATTTATATCATTCTCTAGATTTTTTACATACTGTTCATTAACTAATTTATTCGTATCTAATAAAGTCTTACTATCATCATTTTTATTATCATTTCCTTTGGGCATTTCTACATTTGCCATATAAGCTAACTTTTCAATTGCTTCGATAAATGTTAAACCGTCATGATCCCTTAAAAATTTAATTACATCTCCCGATGCACCGCATCCAAAACAATGATAAAACTGTTTTGTATTGGACACATTAAATGAAGGAGTATTTTCAGAGTGAAATGGACACAGACCTTTGTAGCCACTACCGTGTTTTTTTAATTGAATTACATTTCCTATTACTTCAATAATATCAATTCTTGAAAGCAAATCATCGATGAATGCTCTATCAAGACTACTCATCTTACGCAGCCTTGGTTAGTATCACCAGTAAACTTTTAAAATCAGAAGCTCTTGGTTTTATGATTACAAATTTATTAATTTCTTCTTTGAAATTTAAAATAATTGATTTTGCAATATAGCTTCCAGTGTCTTTATAATATTCTTTCAATGACTTCAATAAATATTTTTGATGTTCTATGAATATTGCCTCTGATAGTTTTGCTATTTCCACAGATTCAGTATTTATTTTTTTAGCAAAAGTATTATCTTCGTCATAAACAAAAGACAGACCTCCGGTCATACCAGCACCAAAGTTATTACCAGTTTTACCCAAGACTATAATAGATCCTCCAGTCATATATTCGCATGTATGATCTCCACTGCCTTCTATTATTGCCGTGCATCCTGAATTTCGAACACCAAATCTTTCTCCTGCAATACCTTCTGCGAAAAGCTTTCCACCCGTAGCCCCATATATACAAGTATTGCCAATAATAATCATCTTCTTTGCTAGTTCTTTTAATATTTTTGGTACTTTAATAATAATTTTTCCACCAGCCATTCCTTTGCCAACATAGTCATTTGCATCACCAGTTAAAGTGATGTTTAAACCACCGGCATTCCATACGCCTAAGCTTTGTCCAGCTGTCCCTTCAAGCTTTAGCGTGATTGGTTTACTCTTTAAGCCATAATTGCCATATAAGCGAGCAATTGCTCCTGATATATTTGCACCAATACTTCTATTAAAGTTTTTTATTTTATAAGACAATATCGCCTTTTCTTTTTTCTTTATAAGTGGAAGTGCGTCTTTTAGAATCTTTTTGGCTAAAATAGCTTGATCAAATGGTTTGTTAGATTTTGTAGTACAGTACTTCGAGCTACCATTTTTAACTGATATTAATAATTTTTTTAGATTTAGTTTTTTATGTTTATCTGTATTACCTTTAACTTGTTTTAATAAATCTGTCCTACCGATAATTTCACTTAATGAAGAGAAGCCTAATTCTGCAAGTATTTCCCTCACATCTTGCGCAACAAATTTAAAATAATTTGCAACCCTATCAGGACTACCACTGAAGTGGTTTAGGCGGAGAATTTTATTTTGAGTAGCAACGCCAGTTGCACAATTATTTAAATGGCATATTCTTAAATATTTACAGCCTAGCGCAACCATTACAGATGTTCCAAAACCAAAACTTTCTGCTCCAAGCATTGCGCCTTTTACAATATCCAATCCTGTTTTCAAGCCACCATCTGTTTGTAGTCTAACTTTATGCCTCAAATTATTCATCATTAAAGTTTGATGAGCCTCACTTATTCCTAACTCCCATGGGCTCCCTGCATATTTAACCGAAGTTAATGGACTAGCACCAGTTCCTCCGTCATATCCAGAGATTGTAATTAAATCTGCATATGCTTTGGCTACTCCAGCTGCAATAGTACCAACTCCTGCTTGCGAGACTAATTTAACAGATATTAAGGCTTTACTATTTACTTGTTTGAGATCAAAAATAAGTTGAGCTAAATCTTCAATTGAATATATATCATGATGTGGAGGAGGTGAGATTAAAGTTACACCGGGTACTGAAAATCTGAGTTCCGCAATCATCTCATTCACTTTATCTCCTGGGAGTTGGCCTCCTTCTCCTGGCTTTGCACCTTGCGCAATTTTGATTTGAATTACTTCTGCATTCACAAGGTAATGAGGCGTAACACCAAATCTCCCTGAAGCTACTTGTTTTATTTTAGAATTTTTACTAGTGTTAAATCTCTTTTTATCTTCTCCACCTTCCCCTGAATTAGAGCGCCCACCTAAAGTATTCATTGCAATTGCTAGAGCCTCATGTGCTTCCGGTGACAAGGCTCCCAAAGACATCCCCGCTGTATCAAATCTATGGAATATTTTTTTAATTGACTCAACTTTTGTTATAGAAATTTTCTTAGAGGTTGATTTTAAAGATAATAAATCTCTCATAAAACTTGGATTTCTTCCATTAACAAGATCAGCATATTTTCTATAATCTTCGTAATATCCGGTGCTTACGCATTCCTGTAAAGATTTAACAATATCTGGATTATAGTCATGATGTTCTTCATTATGAACATATTTTAAAAGGCCACCTGTTTTTATTTCTTTAGATGCATCCCATGCAGTAACTCTGTTTTCTTCTAAATCTTTTTGTATATCTAAAAAATCTGAACCAGAGATACGACTAATGGTATCTTTAAAACATAGGTCAACTATTTTTTCATGTAAACCTACAATCTCAAATAACTGGGCACCTCTATAACTGGAGACGCATGATATCCCCATTTTTGACATTATTTTTAATATACCTTTATTTATCCCTTTTATGTAATTACCTACAGACTCACCATATTTTTTTACAGAAATTTTATTTTTACCAACCATCTCATTTAGTATTTCATATGCTAAATATGGATAGATAGCTGTAGCCCCATATCCTAATAGCACCGCATAGTGATGTGGATTTCTAGCAGAACCGGTTTCAATAATTAAATTTGTATCACACCTTAATCCTGCATCTATTAGCTTATGATGAACCGCTCCTACAGCCATAGGAGCTGGAATAATCAATTGATTTTTACTTATTCTTTTATCAGACAATACTATTGTTATGTTACCTTTTTTAACACTTCTTGTTGCACGGTCACATATTGTATTAATAGCTTCTTCTAAATCTAGTGATGCATCATAATTTAAATCAATAATGTCATGAGGATATTTCTTTTGTTTTGAAGCTAATATTGACAAGTATGTTTGTCTATCTAACACTGGTGAACCAAGGATTAACCGATCTGCATGTTTGGCAGATTCTTCGAATAAGTTTCTCTCTTTTCCAAAACATACTTCTAGCGACATAACACTAGCCTCTCTCAATGGATCTATGGGAGGGTTTGTTACCTGAGCAAACTGCTGTCTGAAATAATCATATATTGATCTATTATGTTTTGATAGAACTGGCATGGGAGTATCGTCACCCATGGAACCAGTTGCTTCTTGTCCAATTTCCGCAAGAGGAGCTATTATTTCCTTTTCTTCCTCAAAAGAAACAGTAAAAGATTTTTTAAATAAGAGTAATTCGTTTCCTGTAAAATTTAATGACTCTTCTTTTTTAGCTTCATAATCTGGAACCTTTATAGAGTGTTTCTTCAACCATGACAAGTAAGGGTGTCTATCTTTTAGAATATGATCTATTTGGTCCGTTAATAAAATTTCACCTTTTTCAGTATCTACAGCCAACATTTCACCTGGAGCTAGCCTGCCTTTTTCTACTACATCTTCACTATTATAATCATAAACCCCAATTTCTGAAGCTAATGTTATATGACGGTCCTTAGTTATGACATATCTCGCAGGTCTTAACCCATTTCTATCTAGTGCGCATGCCGCATATCTTCCATCTGTAAGAACTATTCCTGCCGGACCATCCCATGGTTCCATATGCATAGAGTGATATTCATAACATGCCTTTAATTTTTCATCGATATTTTTATTATTTTGCCATGCTGGAGGCATTAATGTTCTCATTGCTCTAAATATTCCCATATCACCAGCCAATAAAAGTTCAAGCATATTATCTAGAGTGTATGAATCAGAATCAGTTCTAGAGATTAAAGGATGAAGCTTGTTTAATTCTGGAAGAGATTCAATACTAAGTTTAGTCCGCCTAGCTAGATACCAGTTTCTATTTCCCTGGATAGTGTTAATTTCTCCATTATGCGCAAGATATCTAAATGGTTGAGCTAACTTCCATTGAGGTAATGTATTAGTTGAGAATCTTTGATGAAAAACACATAAAGATGTTTTCATTTTCTTATTAGTTAAATCAGGATAGAAGTCTTTGATATAATTTGAGATTATCAATCCTTTATACGAAATAACTTTTGCAGAGAGACTGGGTATATAGAAAATATCGTCATCAGCTAAAATTTTTTCTGCTTGTATTCTCGCAATATATAATTTTTTTTCAAACTCAGACTCTAGCATTTCATCTGGAGCTGTAACAATAACCTGTTTTATTATTGGTAGACTTAATAAAGCATCCTTTCCACATGCATCTTTATTAGTAGGAACATTTCTCCAACCCTCAACATTTAAGCCTAGTTTTCTCAATTGGAAATGGAGAGTTTCCATACATTTTTTTTGATTACTTTTATCTAGAAAAACTGGACCAAATGCATAATTTAAACCTAGCTCAATGCCCATATCTTTAGCTACAGATCTAAAAAATGAATCAGGTTTTTTTATTAATAGCCCGCAGCCATCACTGGTCTTACCATCATCAGAAATTGCTCCTCTATGAGTCAGTCTCTGCAGAGCTTTTATACTGGTATCTATAACCCAGTGGGATGGAATATCATCCATTTGAGTTATTAGGCCAAAACCACAATTATCCCTCTCGAATAAAGGGTTATAAAGACCATTCTGACTATGTGTAAATTTATTTTTCATATCAGTTAGATACTAGCATATTATTTATGCATTTATGATTGAAAAGTTTTAAGCAACCCTAATATATACCTATCACTAATATGGTCATTCAGACTACATGAACCAATCGACGTAAGTAGGACAAAATTTATTTTACCCTGCTTATTTTTTTTATCATATGCCATATTCTGCAAAATTTTAGCGCATGTAATAGAAGGAGGTATTCTTGCTGGTAAAGAGAAATTAGCCAATGTATTTTCTATAAGGTTAAATTCATCAATTTTTAAACCACTCTTTTCTACAGATATTGCTGAAGCAAATAACATTCCTATGCTTACTGCCTCTCCGTGGCTGATGCCTTTGTAATTTAGTGATGACTCTATAGCATGCCCTAGGGTATGTCCAAAATTAAGATGAGCTCTTATATTTGACTCTTTTTCATCTTTTTGAACAACAGAAACTTTTGCTTTAACTGAATTTGTAATTAGTTTAACTAAGCTATCAGAATCTCTTGCTAAAATTAATTTAGAATTTTTATTTAACCATTTTAAAAATACTTTATCTCCAATTGCCCCATATTTGACAACCTCAGATAATCCTGAAATATATTCTTTTTGCGGTAGTGTTTTTAAATAACTTGTATCAATAAAGATTGCCACGGGGTGTTTAAAACTACCTATTAAATTTTTACCATATTTATGGTTTACTCCTGTCTTTCCACCAATAGAAGAATCTACTTGAGCTAATAGTGTTGTGGGTATATGAATTAAGTTTACTCCTCTAAGGAAAGTATCTGACGCAAAGCCTGCAAGGTCACCTATAACTCCTCCACCCAAAGCAATTATAGTTAAGTTTCTATTGAATTTATTTTTAATTAAAAAATCATGAACTTTATTCAATGAAGAGATATTTTTATATTTTTCCCCATCAGGAAGGATAAGAACTTTGACATTAAAACCTTTCAAATATTTCTCAAGATTTTTTAGATGAAGTTTAGCTATTTTAGTATTAGTGATTATAACAACATCTTTATAATCAATATATTTTGAGATAGAAGCTTTACTGCATATCCCATCGCCTATAATTATTGGTATGCTTTTACCTTCAATTTTAAATAAAATCTTTTTCATATTATTTTTTGTATTTCATTAATAACTTGGCCCCTTTCTTTTCCAGATACGTCTATTATATAGTTAGAAATCTTTTTATATATAGGATCCCTGATTTTTTTTAAAGATAACAAATTATCTTTTAAACTCTTATTATTTAATAATGGTCTATTTTTTCTATTTTTAACCCTATCTATTTGAGAATTAATATTAATATCTAAAAAAATTATAATACCAAGATCTTTCATTAGTCTTTGATTATCATCTCTTAATATTATTCCTCCACCTGTGGAGATAACATGATTCTCTATGACATTCATTTTTCTTAATTGCTCAGTCTCTAAGCCTCTAAAGTGTTCCTCACTAAATTTTTCAAAAATATCAGGAATACTATATCCACAACTTCTTATTATTTCATGATCAGTATCAAGAAAAGACAAATTATTGTTTTTTGCTAGCATTTTTCCTATGGAAGTTTTCCCAGAACCCATTGAGCCAACTATGAATATATTTTTAAAATCCATAACATTATTTTACATGAAATTTACTACTTATGTCCGCAAGATTATCAATAAGTATTTTAACTTTATCAGGATTAATGTCAGGAGTAATTCCAGTCCCAAGGTTAAATACATGACCGCTATTAGAACCATAACTTGTCAATATATTTTTAATTGCAGCAATAATATCTGACTCATCTTTTTTTAATACATTAACATCTAGATTGCCCTGTAGAGCAAACTTATTTCCAATCTGTTTTTTAATAACACCAATTTCAGTCGTTGAATCAATACCCAGTACATCAATATTAAGATTTTTCAGAGCTTCTAGCTTTCTACCCGTTTCTCTAACATAGTATATTAATGGTATATCTTGGTTTGCTATGGCATTTTTAATTTTATTTATATATCTTAGTGAAAATTTTTCATATTGCTCATCATTTAATAGGCTTCCCCATGTGTCAAATATCATAGCAACATCTATACCAGACTCAATTTGCTTATTTAAATAATCAATACTTATATTAGTCAGCATATCTAGTATTTTATGCAGAAGTTTCTCATCGTGTTTAAGCATTTTTAGAACATTAGTAAACGTCTTCGATGAGTTTCCTTCTATAATATACGTAGCTACCGTCCATGGACTTCCTATGAAGCCAATCAAGGGTTTTTTTCCTGATAATTCTTTTTTAAGTAATTTGATTGTATTAAAAACATAGTCTAGTTTTTCAACATTATGTATTTTTTCTATTTTACTTAAATCTTTTTCTGTCCTGATTACCTTGTCAAAAACTGGACCTTTATTTTCAATAAAACTAAGATTAATATCCATCATGTCTGCGACTACTAATATATCAGAAAATACTATAGCGCTATCTAACTCAAATCTTTTTAATGGCTGTAATGTAATTTCGCATGCTAATTCTGGATTTGTTACCAAATTTATAAAGCCGCCAGCTTTATTTTTAAGATTAATATATTCTGGAAGGTATCTTCCAGCTTGCCTCATTATCCATATAGGTGTCCTCTCTATAGGCTCATTTCTTATAGCCCTTAAAAGTAAGTGATTAGGAGTTAACGACATTTAGCTTCTTCTGAATAGAGTCATTTAGAAATTCTGATATTCCATCCGCAGCATTTCTTCCTTCGAATACAGCTGTAACTACTAAATCTGAACCCCTAACCATATCTCCCCCAGAAAATATTTTTGGATTATCAGTTTGATGAGAATATTTAGATTTACTATTAATAATTATTCTACCAATCTCATCTGTTTTTACTTTATTTTTTGTTAGCCAGGATGGAGGGTTTGGTCTAAAACCAAACGCCATGATGACATGATCGGCTTTAATGATAGATTCTGAGCCTTCAATAACTACAGGAATTTCTCTTCCACGAATATCTGTTTTTTGTAATTTAGTTTTTACAAATTTTACTCCTTCAACCTTGTCTTTCCCTACAATCTCTATTGGTTGCATATTCCATAAAAATTCAATACCTTCTTCTTTACTATTTTTTACCTCTCTCTTTGAGCCAGGCATATTTTCCTCATTCCTTCTATATGCACAATAAACTTTTTTAGCTCCTTGTCTTTTTGCTGTTCTATTACAATCCATTGCTGTGTCACCGCCACCTAAAACTAATACAGTTTTATCTTTCATATCAATATATTTATTATTTTTAGATTTCATTAATCTTCTAATATTTGAGTTTAAGTATGGCAATGCATCAAATACCCCTTCTAAGTCTTCACCTGAAAAACCACCCTTCATATAAGTATAAGTTCCCATTCCTAAGAAAACAGCATCATACATTGATGAAAATTTTTCAAAACTTATATCTTTCCCAATATCAGTATTTAATACAAATTCAACACCCATCTCTTCTAGAATTTTCCTTCTTTTGAGAACAATTTCTTTATCAAGCTTAAATGGAGGAATGCCAAATGTTAATAAACCACCGATTTCTTCATACTTATCATAGATCACAGCCTTAATTCCTTTCCTTGAAAGAACATCTGCGCAAGCTAGACCAGCTGGCCCTGCGCCAATAATACCCACTTTAAATTTTGTTGGAACCACATTTGACAAGTCAGGCTTCCACCCTTGTTTCAAGGCTTCATCAGTAATATATTTTTCAATACTACCAATTGTTATAGCTCCAAAACCATCATTAAGAGTACAGGCGCCTTCGCATAAACGATCTTGAGGACATATTCTTCCACAGATTTCTGGTAAAGAATTTGTTTGGTGTGATAAGTCAGCTGCTTCCATTAATCTGTCTTCAGAAATCAATTTTAACCACTGAGGTATATGATTATGAACAGGACATTTCCACTCACAATAAGGATTACCGCACTCGATGCAGCGACCAGATTGCTCACTTGCTTGCTTAATAGTGTAATGGCCATATATTTCTTTATAATTTTTTAATCTCGTAGGAGCAGGAGTCACCTTTGGGTCCATACGTTTTAGTTCTAGAAATTGAAGATTCTTATCCATAATGACCTAAAATTATACTATATATGTCGGCTATATAAATAATTTATTACAGAGCATTGCTTTTAATTAAATTATTATTTATCTAAAAGTTGCTTAACATGCCTACTAACCAATGACATATCTGCGTTATCCCCATGGAGTTTTTTCACATCAGCCATCACTTTCCCCATATCTTTAATGGAATCAGCTTGGCAGTTTTTTATTGATTCTTTTATCGCTTCTATGATTTCATTTTCAGGCATTTCTTCAGGCAGATATATACCAATAATATCCATCTCATTTTTTTCTTTATCAGCTAAATCAATCCTTCCAGCTTTAGTAAACTGATCAAATGATTCCTGGTTTCTCTTAAGAACTTTTTTTATAACCTGTATTGTCTGGCTTTCAGAAAGAATTATACCCTTATCTTTTTCTTCTTGTTTTATAAAAGATGATGCAAATCTAAGAATTTCGACCTTTTCTTTCTCACCAGATTTCATGAAACGAATAAGATCTTCTTGTATTTTTAATTTGGTTGATTGATCAGACATCAATGAGTTAGAATTTTTTATATGGAGGTTTTTTTCTTATTGCAGACATACTAATTTTTCTTTTATGTCGTTTTGTAGCTGCAGCATCCTTTCTTTTTCTCATAGCAGTTGGTTTCTCATAGAATTCTCTTCGACGAGTCTCAGTTAAGATCCCAGCTTTTTCGCAACCTCTCTTAAACCTTCTTAAGGCAATTTCAAAAGGTTCATTTTCTCTAATTTGTACACTTGGCATAAAATTATTTAAAATAGTTTATAATGGCGTAATATTACTTGATTATATTAATAAAGCAATAGATTTAAAGTAACTTTGGGGGTTACATGATAGTTTTAGGTATAGAATCTTCTTGTGATGAGACAGGTTTGGCGTTATTTGATTCAGAAAAGGGCATGATAGGTCATATTGTCAATTCTCAACATGATATACATGGTAAATACGGAGGGGTTGTCCCTGAGTTAGCTTCAAGAGACCATGTTTTAAAATTAGTTCCTTTACTTGATCAACTACTAAGCCAAAAAGAAATTTCTTTATCAGATATTAGCTTAATTGCATTCACTAATGGTCCAGGTCTACTTGGACCTCTCTTGACAGGAGCATCTTTTGCCAAATCTTTAGCTTGGTCGCTTAAAATTAAGTCCATAGAGGTAGACCATTTAGAGGCACATATATTTTCACCTATGATTACGGAAAAAGAGTTAAAGCTTCCATTTATTTCATTGCTGGTGTCTGGAGGTCATACGATATTAACTTTAGTTAAAGATAACTCAACTTATAAAGTTCTTGGGAAAACTCTTGATGATTCTGCGGGAGAAGTTTTTGATAAAGTTGCTAGACATCTAGGCTTGCCATATCCAGGAGGCCCTGAGATTTCAAAAGCATCTTCTAAAACTAATAGATCTTCATATAAGTTCCCAAGGCCCATGATTAAAACAAGTTGTTACAATTTTAGTTTTAGCGGACTTAAGACTCATGTCACACAATTAATCAATAAAACTGAAATGAGTGATTTATTGATATCAGATATTGCTTATGATTTTGAAAATGCAATTATTGACGTGCTGATTACCAAAACTTTAAAAGCTGCCAGAGAATATAATGTAGAGAATATAGTGATTGCTGGCGGAGTCAGTGCTAATAAAAAACTTAGAGCTAGGTGTAATGCAGAGAAGGGTGAGAAAAAAATATTTTTCCCAGATATAGCTTATAGTACTGATAATGGCGCAATGATAGCTTATATGGGTTGGTTAAAGTCATTAAAAATATCAATAAATAATTCTCTTGAAATAAACCCCAATCCTTCGTCAAAGTTCATTTGATAAAAAGCTCACAATATTCTTTTTATGTGTCATAAATATAAATAACATATTTATAAATGATATAGCTATCATATATAAGCCAGCTGATGTGACAAACATAAATAATGGCAAGAGTAAAAAACCAATTAATGCAGATAGCCCAGACACTTTAAAAATATAATACATTGATAGCCAAGTCATAATTAACAACCCTGCTGTTATATAATTTAGTGCAATCAGAATACCAATAGATGTGGCTACACCTTTCCCGCCTTTAAAATTTAAGGTGATAGGGAAGACATGGCCTATTAATAAAAAAAATGATAGCAGGTAAATTTGATGTATTGGAATATTCATTTCTACTAAAAAAAGAACAGGTATAAGCCCTTTAAGACCATCGCCCATTAGTGTTAAGAAAGCAGCATACTTATTACCGCTTCTTAGAACATTAGTAGCACCAGGGTTTTTTGAGCCAAAAGACCTAGGGTCTGGTAAATTAAATATTTTTGAACTTATAATGGCAAATGGTATTGAACCTATAAGGTATAATACCGTGGAAATAACAATCATTTCTAAGTTGGTGATATTTTCTAACATCTGATTAATATATAATTATTATTAGATTAATAATAGTTAAGCTTTATATAATTATGCATGATTCAAATATAATTTTTTTACATGGATGGCTATTCGATAGACGTATTTGGTGTCATTTAGATAAATTTTTTAAAAATAATTTCAATACTTATATATATGATTTACCAGGATATGGAAGTAACAGCCTGTCAAGTATGAGCCCCCAGAAATACTGTGATAATATTTTTGAAAGAGCTGAACAAGATACAACTATAGTGGGATATTCGTATGGAGGAATATTAGCATTAAATAGTTTTCAGAATTATCAGAAAAATATTAAAAAACTTATACTAGTTAATTGTAATTTAAATATAGAAGAACAGGAACATAATGTTTTAAACTTAAACAATATAGATGCTCTAAAAACTTCTCTAACTATTGATAAAAAAGAGTCTTTAAAAAAATTCATGTACGAATGCGTTAAGAGATCTAAATATTATAAAACTGAGTTCTCATATATTGTTAAAACATTTATAGATAATAGTTTACCCGACACATCAGTTTTGTTAGAGAATTTAGATGACTTAAAAGCCTCCACAAATATTAACTGTGGTTTTGATAGACAAGAAGATATACTCCTAATCAATACTGAGAAAGATCATTTTATGAGTAGCAAAGAAACATACATGATAAATAATAATTCCATTAAGGAAGAGATTGTCCCCGGGTTGGGCCATATACCTTTTATATCTGGAAATAATGAAATATATGGTTTAATAAAAAATTTCATTAACAGCTAAGATGGAGAATTATAAAAAAAGAATTCAGCAGGCCTTCAATACAAGGGCATCTTCTTATGATGAATATTCAGTTGCCCAAAGAGAGGTGGGGAGAAGAATGATTGAAAGGTTAGATTTGTTGAAATTCAAACCGTCAAATATTTTAGACCTAGGAAGTGGAACAGGGTATTTAGCTGAGTTATTACTATCTAAATTTCCAACATCAAATATCACCTGTTTAGATCTAGCAGAGAATATGTTGCTTGAGTGTAGAGAAAAAATCCCAAATTCTAACTTAATTGTATCAGATATTGAGAGTATGCCTTTTGGACCAGAATCTTTTGATTTAATTATATCGAGCTTTACTCTTCATTGGTGCGAGGAAATAGAGAAAATATTTTATGACATTCGAAAGTCCTTAAAGAATGATGGTATATTTATGTTCACTACAGTTGGACCAAATACTTTAAGGGAATTACAGGAAGCTTATACATATATTGATATTGAACAACATGTTAATTCTTTCACTGATATGCATATGTATGGAGATTCTTTATTAAAGTGTGGCTTTGACGATCCTGTTATGGATATGGAGGAAATAATAGTTGAATATTCCTCTTTCAGAGGAGTATTAAATTCCCTTAAGAAAACAGGCGCAAATACTGTAATTGGTCAAGAACCATCTTATATAAGCAAGAAATCATATATAGAATTATCTAATGTTTACCCTAAAAACGATGATAATGGTAAATTTCCAGTAACATATGAGATGATATATGGAATGTCATGGAAAAGGGTAAAGAAAACTAATGATAATCCTAAGGTTATTCCGATTAAAAAGATCTAATTTTGTTAAATTAGAAATTCCATAAATACTAATATTTTGTTATTATAAAATTCATTAAATAAAGGATGATTAATGAGAATATCTAATATTTTACTAATGGTTATTTTTCCAACAGCTGCACTAGCTGAGTGGGAAACAAATATGCCAAGAGGTGTCACTCCTACAAGTGAAGTTGCATATGATTTACATATGTTAATTTTCTATATAACTGTAGTTATTGGAATAGTTGTATTTGGAGCAATGTTATATTCAATTCTTTACCATCGTAAATCTCTAGGACACAAACCAGCTAAATTTCATGAAAGCACTAAAGTTGAGATAATATGGACAGTGATTCCATTTATCATCTTAGTTGGAATGGCTGTTCCTGCAACAAAAGCCCTAATAATGATGGAAGATACGAGAGATTCAGAAATTACCTTAAAGGTAACTGGATACCAATGGATGTGGCAATACGAATATCTAGAAGATAATGTAACTTTCTTTAGTAAAATTGCTGATGAAAGCAATGCTGCAAGAAGATTAGGTTCTGGTGTCGACGTAACAACTGTTGATAATTATTTACGCGATGTGGATCATGCTGTTGTTTTGCCTACGAATACGAAGGTAAGAATACTTTTAACAGCCAATGATGTAATTCATGCATGGTGGGTCCCAGAGTTAGGTGGGAAAAAAGATGCAATACCTGGATATGTTAATGAGATTTGGGTTGATATTAAAGAGCCCGGTACATATAGAGGACAGTGTGCTGAATTATGTGGTAAAGACCATGGGTTTATGCCAATTGTTGTACATGCAGTTTCTAAACCAGAATATTATAAGTGGGTAGGTATCCAAAAAACTAATAGAGTAGCTAAAAACAAATAAACGGAAAATTTTATGAGTACTGATATAGATAAACTACATGATGACCATGACCATGGACCAAGCAGTGGTATTATGAGATGGATCACGACGACTAATCATAAAGATATAGGAACTATGTATCTATGGTTTAGTTTGATCATGTTTTTTATAGGCGGTTTAATGGCTTTAGTGATTAGAGCTGAATTATTTCAGCCTGGATTACAGTTAGTTATACCTGGTTTTTTTAATCAAATGACAACCATGCATGCGCTGGTAATGATATTTGGTGCCGTAATGCCTGCTTTTGTAGGGTTAGCAAATTGGCAGTTACCAATCATGATTGGTGCTCCTGATATGGCTTTACCAAGGTTAAATAATTGGAGTTTCTGGATATTACCTTTTGCATTTACAATGATGCTGAGCACTTTATTCATGGAAAGTGGTGGCCCAGCAGCTGGCTGGACATTGTATCCGCCATTATCACTTCAAGGCGGCGATTCATTTCCATTTACAATTTTAGCTATACATATGCTTGGAGTGTCATCGATATTAGGAGCAATTAATGTTATCGCAACAATTCTTAATATGAGAGCACCAGGCATGACATTAATGAAAATGCCTATATTTGTATGGACATGGTTAATTACAGCTTTCTTATTAATTGCATCTATGCCGGTATTAGCAGGAGCCGTAACAATGCTTCTCACTGATAAATTTTTTGGAACAATGTTCTTCACAGCCTCAGGAGGCGGTGACCCAGTTATGTTCCAGCATATTTTCTGGTTTTTCGGACATCCTGAAGTATATATTTTAATACTACCTGCGTTCGGAATAGTCTCTACTATAATCCCTGCCTTTTCTAGAAAAAGATTATTTGGGTATGATTCTATGGTCTACGCTACAGCATCTATTGCCTTATTATCATTTATTGTTTGGGCGCACCATATGTTTACTGTTGGTATGCCATTAGCAGGTGAAATATTTTTCATGTTTACAACAATGTTAATTGCTATACCTACAGGAGTAAAAGTATTTAATTGGGTCGCGACTATGTGGCGAGGATCAATGACTTTTGAGACACCTATGTTATTTGCTATAGCATTTATTGTTTTATTTACAATTGGCGGTTTTTCAGGATTAATGCTAGCAATGGTACCAGCTGATTTTCAATATCATGATACATATTTTGTGGTAGCACATTTCCATTATGTATTAGTTCCAGGAGCAGTTTTCGCTATCATGGCAGCAGTATATTATTGGTTGCCTAAGTGGACTGGAAAAATGTATAACGAAGGACTAGGTAAATTACATTTTTGGCTAACAACAATATTTGTGAATTTAACCTTCTTCCCAATGCATTTTGTAGGTTTAGCAGGAATGCCTAGAAGAATACCAGACTATGCAGTTCAATTTGCTGACTTTAATGCAATCGCATCTGTAGGAGCATTTGGTTTTGGCTTATCTCAATTATTATTTGTTTATATTTTATTTAATACACTTAAAAAAGATGTAACTGCAGAAGATAAAGTTTGGGATGGGGCTGAAGGACTGGAGTGGACATTATCATCTCCCCCTCCTTATCATTCATTTGAAAAAGCACCTAAAGTTGACTAATGAGTAGTTTTAAAAAGACATATCTTTCTCTAACATTTTTCACGATATTTATGTTTTCATTTTCATATATGTTAGTGCCTCTATATGATATATTTTGTGAAATAACAGGTTTAAATGGAAAGACTAACCAAGAAAGAGTATTAGTGGTTAATGAAAACCCTTCAGAAAGGTTCGTAACAGTGAAGTTTACATCTACCGTTGCTAATTCTGCACCCTTTACTTTCGAGCCTATAGATAGAGAGATGGTTGTTCAGGTTGGTAAAATATATAATACATTTTATACATTAACAAATAATACTACATCAGTTAAACATGCTACTGCGAGTCCTAGCGTTGTTCCACATGAAGACGCAGAGTATTTTAAAAAAATAGAATGTTTTTGTTTCAGTCAGCAACAAATAAATGGATTAGAAACAAAGGAATTGCCACTCCAGTTTATAATTGATAATGAATTAGATAATGACACTAGAACTTTGATATTATCTTACACAATGTTTAATACAACTGATCAAATAGGTTCCAAATAAGGAGAATTAATTTATGAGTGAATCTAATAGTTACTATGTACCCCATGCATCAAGCTGGCCATTTTTAGCAACAGTTTCAGTTGTAGTATTATTTATTGGTGCTGCTAATTATATGAATGGTTATGCTTCTGGCTCAACTGTAATGCTTATGGGCTTAGCGTTTTTATTAATAGTAAGTTATGGTTGGTTTTCAGCGGTAATTCAAGAAAGTGAAGCAGGGATATATAATGCACAAGTTGATATATCATTTCGCTGGGGAATGGTTTGGTTTATCTTTTCAGAAGTTATGTTCTTCGCTGCATTTTTTGGTGCTCTTTATTATGCAAGAGAATTATCTCTTCCATGGTTAGGCGGTGAAGGCTCAAAGGTATCTACAAATCTATTTTTATGGCCTCAGTTTGAAAGTGTATGGCCTTCAAACGGACCGACAAATGCTAATGGAGAGTTCACTTTAGTTAAAGCTGGGGGAATTCCTGCAATCAATACAATGTTATTATTGACAAGCGGTTTGACTGTGACATGGGCGCACCATGGTTTAAAAGAACAGAATAGAAAAAAATTAATTTACGGTTTAGCAACGACTGTCTTACTAGGATTTGTATTTGTTGGTTTTCAAGCATATGAGTATATGCATGCTTATTCTGATTTAAATTTAAAAATGACATCCGGTATATATGGGTCAACATTCTATATGTTGACAGGTTTTCATGGATTCCATGTAACACTTGGAGCAATAATGCTAAGCGTTATTTTAGTCAGATGCATGAAGGGTCATTTTGCAGGCGATAACCATTTTGGATTTGAAGCTGTAGCATGGTATTGGCATTTTGTTGATGTAGTATGGCTTGGTCTTTTTATCTTTGTTTATTGGCTTTAAAACTAAATTCCATGAGGTTTTATTAGATCAAGGTAATACCCTATTATCAGTGTAGCAAATAATAAAACGGAGAGTATGATTCTAGTCCTTAATGAGTTGAATCCACGGTTAGATGATTTCTTGTCTTTTATAATATAGAAAAATCCTGCCATTAGATTATAAATGATTAGCGCTAGTAATATTAATATTATGTATTTCATTTTAAACGGATAAACTATATGTATTTAGCATACAAAAATTAAATGATTAAAACTATTAAATTATTCTTTTTTTTGTCATTAATTATAATATGTCTGGTATTAGGATTTTGGCAAATTGATCGAGGGCAGGAAAAGCTTGCCATATATAATGCGTTTGCTAATAAATTAAAATATGACCCAATTAATTATAAAAATATAAAAAATAATCCAGATCAATTCACTAAGGTCAGAATCCAAGGTAGTTACATTTCTGATACACAATTTTTACTTGATAACAAAGTTTTCAAAAAGAAAGCAGGATATGAGGTAATTACTCCATTACTGGTTGATCAAAAAATTGTTTTAATTAATAGAGGCTGGGTACATAACAACAGCCGTCAGTTTTTGCCAAATATAGAAACTACTAATTATGAACAGTCAATAACAGGATATGTTTATTATTATAATAGTAATTTTTATGACCTTGCTGATGATAAATATGTTTCATCATGGCCACTTTTAATACAAAATATTGAGATTCAAAAAATATCTAAATTACTTAATATGGATGTAGAGCCATATGTTGTGATAATGAATGAGAAACAAGTAAACTCTTATGAAACTCAAAGTATTCAAAAGGATAACCCACAATTAAAGCATTATATGTATGCTGGTCAGTGGTTTTTATTTTCAATTATAGGGTTTATTTTTATGATAATTTTAATGAGGAAGGAAAAACATAATGAATAGAGGACAGTTTAAATTAATAATAATAATGTTGATTTTTATTTTACCATTTTTTATTGCATATTTTATGCTTGATAATTACTCTCCTGGGAAATCATATTCCACGACTAATTATGGTGATCTAGTTAAGCCAATAATAAATATTAAAAACACTGCTATTAATGACAATAATAATGAAAAGTCATTGCCAAAGGGTAAATGGCTATTAATTTATTATGCAAATACTCAGTGCGGTGAAGAGTGTCTCCATGACATATATCTTATGAGACAAGTGAATACTGCATTAGGCAAAAACATGGATAGATTGCAAAGATTATTTTTATCAAATAAGGTGCTTGATGAGAATACTGAAATTAACTTACTCCGGTCTTACCCAAATCTTATTCTTATAAAAAATAAACCTAATAAAATTCATGGTTTAATTAAGGGGATATCAGATAATAAAAATTCACTTTTATTAGTTGATCCTCTTGGAAATGTTATACTTAAGTATAATAGTAATTTTGATGGGAAAAAACTTCTCAAAGATATAAAAAAATTACTTAAACTTTCACGTGTTGGATAATTATGTCATTACATGTCTTAAGAAATATATGTATTTTCGGCGCCTTATATACCTTGGTTGTGATATCTGTGGGCGCATGGGTCAGGCTAACTGATGCAGGTTTAGGCTGCCCTGATTGGCCCGGTTGCTATGGTATCTTGGGAACACCAAATACTAACACGGAGCTTTTAAGAGCTCAAGAGTTATACCCTGATGCTATTATTGATACTGGAAAAGCATGGAGGGAAATGTTTCATAGATACCTTGCTGGTATATTAGGAATTTTTGTTTTCTATATATCTTACCTTACAATTAAGTACGCCAAGCATGTGTCTAAAATTTTTCCAGTTACATTGTTTTTTCTTATAATTATTCAGTCACTTATGGGAATGTTGACTGTGACAGAGTTAGTTAAACCAACAATAGTGACAACACATCTAGTACTAGGGATGTCAACGGCAACACTATTATTATGGAATGGTTTAGAAGTTCAAAGACATAAGATTTTGAATTTAATAGATAAGAAGCTAGTTATTTTAATAGTGATTTGTATTATTGGATTAATTTTTCAAATTATTCTAGGCGGTTGGACAAGTACAAATTACGCGTCATTAGCTTGCACAGATTTTCCTAAATGTGATAATTCATGGTGGCCGTCTAATATGGATTATAAAAATGGTTTTACAGTTTTCAATTTACCCAACATCAACTATGAGCAGGCTCCGTTGATACATAATGCAAAAGTTGCTATCCATTTCACCCATAGGCTTGGAGCTTTATTATTAACAACACTATATGTGTATTTATTTTGGTATATATTTTTTAAACAGTCAAATGTTAGAATTAAGACAATAAGCTCTATAATACTAGGTTTTTTTACATTACAAATTATTCTTGGTATAAGTAACGTTATTTATAGCCTCCCAATTAGTATTGCAGTATTACATACAGTTAATGCTTCAGTAGTATTAATGGGCATGATTACACTTCTATATTATTCGACATACCATCCACAAAAGTGATAAAATCTACTAATGCAAAATTCACGAACATATAGTCAAAATAGCTTCTTAAATATATTGAGAGAATTTATTGTTTTAACTAAACCAAGAGTAAATTTACTGATAATGTTTACGGCTATCGTAGGCATGTTATTAGCTCATCAAAGTACTCTTGATTATGAATTAATATTATTTGCAAGCATAGGGATAGGTCTAGCAGCTTCAGCAGCAGCTATTATTAATCATGTTGTGGATCAAAGAATTGACTCTATTATGGATAGAACAAAGTCACGTCCTTTGGTGAATGGTTCAATAAAGCCATCGCATGCCATATACTTTGCTTTGTTTTTATCAATAACATCAATAATGATGCTTTATCTTTTAGTGAACGCGCTAACGGCATTGTTAACTTTTTTGTCAATTATAATATATTCAGTTATATATTCTGTTTACTTAAAGAATTTAACATCACAAAATATTGTAATTGGTGGTATTGCTGGAGCAATGCCTCCATTATTAGGTTGGACATCTATTACTAATCAGATAGAACCATTCCCGTTAGTACTTTTTTTGATTATTTTTTTATGGACTCCTCCGCATTTTTGGGCACTGGCAGTTTATAAGTATGAAGATTATAAAAAAGCAGATATTCCAATGTTGCCGGTTACACATGGTAGAGATTTTGCAAGACTTCATATATTTTTATATTCAATACTTCTTTTTTGTATCACACTATTCCCATATATATTGGGTTTATCAGGCTTCATATATTTGACAGGTGTAGTCTTAATTGGTCTTAAATTTACGATAGACGCTTACTCGTTAATGGTTAGCAAATCTGCTGCAGAGGCAATTGCTCTATTCAAGTACTCAATAACTTACCTAGCAGTGCTTTTTGCTCTACTATTACTTGATCATTATTGGTATTTATCTGTTAGTTAGAGCTGGTTCAAGCTAACAATATAGTGTCTTTTAAGAGACCAAGTGACTTATATTCAATCTGCCTAACTCTTTCTTTAGAGATTTGATATTTTTTAGACAAGTCATCTAGAGTGCTCTTGTTCTCTAATAAATAGCGCTGTCTTATTATATCTTTGCTTCTATCATCTAATTTTGACATTGCAATATTTAGCCTATCTAAGCTATCAGAGCTATCATTTTCATATTGAAGTTTCTCTAATGGATCTAAATTATCATTAGTAAGATATGTTGATGGAGACATTTCATCTTCATCTAAAGGATCGAAAGATACATCTTTCCCGCTTAACCTAGATTCCATTTGAGTAACAGTTTCTGGCTTTACATTTAGTTCGCAAGCTATATCCTTTGTTTCTGTTTCTGTTAACCAAGAAGTATGAGTCTTTTTACTTTTAAGTTTAAAGAATAATTTTCGTTGAGCTTTAGTTGTTGCAACCTTAACCATTCTCCAATTTTTAATTACAAATTCATGAATTTCAGCTCTAATCCAATAAATAGCAAAAGATAATAATCTAACATTCTTATCTGGATCAAATCTTTTCACAGCTTTCATTAACCCTATATTGCCTTCTTGTATTAAATCTAAAAGAGGTAATCCGTAACCCTTGTATGTTTTAGCTACATGAACAACAAATCTCAGGTGTGCTAATACTAGTTTTCTTGCAGCCTCAAGGTCATCAGATGAATTCAGTTTTTTAAATAATACCACTTCCTCTTCTTTAGACAAAAGAGGCGTCTTTCTTAATTGATTAAGATAAATATCTAATGAATCACCAGACTCTAGGCCTAATGACAATTCTGCTGGTAAATTTTCCATAACTCTACTACTCATAAGTAAAATACTCCTACAGGGTAATTATAATGGCTAATTCAAGGTATTCAAGCCTATAAACTTAGTTTTTAGCTATATTTTTTAATATTTCATAAAATTTCTTAATGAATTGCCCGCTTAAACCTTACTTAAAAAGGATATTATGAATGTTCAATTCTTTGCTATAATTCTATTATGAAGTCTATCTCATTTAAATTCTGTATCTTCAATATCATTGCCCTAATGAGTCTAGTGCCATCTCTAGCAGAATCTAGTATGAAATTTTCAGATAGAATAGAAGAATATGTATTGGCAAATGGATTGAAGGTAATACTTATTGAAGACAAAAGAAGTCCTGCTATAGTTTCTAGTATTTGGTATAACGTTGGATCAAGCTATGAATATTCTGGTGTTTCTGGAATTTCACATGTTCTGGAGCATATGATGTTCAAAGGAACAAAGAATACACTGCCTGGAGATTTTTCAAAAAGAATTAAAGAGGTTGGTGGTTCTGAGAATGCTTTTACGGGTAGAGATTTTACCGGATACTATCAAAAAATACATAAAGACTATTTAGAATTGTCCTTGAAACTTGAATCTGATCGTATGGTTAACATACTATTTTCTGAGGAAGAATTCAAAAAAGAGGTTGAGGTGGTAAAAGAAGAAAGAAGGTTGAGAACAGATGATAAACCTATTTCAAAAATTTTTGAAAAAATTGGTTTACAAGCATTTGGGATGAAAGATTATGGAATTCCAATTATAGGCACAATGGATGACTTAAGCAAAATCAAGATCGATGATTTAAAAAAATGGTACGCAAATTATTATGTTCCAAATAACGCAACACTCATACTTGCTGGTAACTTTGAATCTAATAATGCCAAATCTTTGATTAAAAAATATTATGGGAATTATTCAAAACAGAAGGTAATAGATTATTCAAAAGTTAATATGCACGAAATGTCTTTTAATGAGATAACGGCAAAGGACAAAGTATCCCAGCCTATGATTCTATTATCGTTTAAAAATAAGTCTTTTAGCATTGAGGATAAAAAAGAATTATATGCCATGGAACTATTGCTAGAATTAATGGATGGAGGCTTATCTTCGCGATTCACAAGAAATTTAATAGATGACAATAAAATTGCGTTAAACACATTTATATCTTATGACTCATATTCAAGAAAGGATAGTCTGATAACCTTGGGTGGCTCACCCAGAGCAGGAGTACAGCCTGAGGATTTAAGAACTGCTCTTATTAATGAATTTTCAATATTTATCAAAAATGGGCTTAAAAAAAATGAGTTATTAAATACAAAGTCTAGACTATTGGCAAATAATATTTATAAGTTTGATTCTGTTTTTTACCAAGCAATGCAAGTCGGAATGTTGGAAACAAAAAACCTTGATTGGCGTTTATTAGATGAATATGTTGATGACATAGAATCAATAACAGAAAAAGACTTGATCAATGCTGCCAAAAAAATCGTTAGCAGCGATTATATATATTCGTTAATTGAGCCTGCATCATGAAAAAACTATTTCTCATTATGACTTTATTCTTTTGTATACCTGGTACTAATGCCATGTCTTATCCTAAAATAGAAGTTATAAAAGATAATACTGATTATTTATTAATCCATGAAAAATCATTGCCCATTGTAGATATAGAAATATCTTTTGCTATTGGAAGCAAGGATGATGGAAATCTTAAAGGTATTACAAATTATTCTATTGAACTATTACATCAACAAAAAATTAATGGAGAAAAAATTATTGATTCATTTGAAAAAGTAGGAGCATTATATAATTCATCAGTTAACCGTGACTCAAGTTCTCTCAAAATAAGGTTTATAAAAAATGATAAAAATATAGAATTCATATCAAAGAAATTAAATGAGATATTAAAAGCTGAAAACTTAAGTGCTACGCCACTTGAGTATACTAGAGATGTAATAATTAATTCTATAACCTCGAGAGATCTAAGTCCTGCGTCAATTATCTCGTATAAAACAAATGAAGAATTTTTTGTTGGTACTGGATATTCTCATCCTATTTCTGGTTATAAAAATATCATTGAAGAAATTAATATTATTGATATAAAAAAACATATTAAAAAAATAATAAATATTAACAATATTAAAGTAAGCATGGTTGGAGATATAAATGAAAATGAGGCAACATATTTTCTCTCAAGAGTTCTAAGCAATGTCCCTATGGGAAATGATTATATTTCAGCCTATAATAAATTAAATTATCAGGGAAATAGTAAAATAAGACATATTGCCCATGATAGTAAGCAAACTCACATATCAATATATATTCCCTCAATAACAAGAAAACATAAAAATTTTTACAATATTTTGGTGGCTAATTATATCTTTGGTGGAAGTGGTTTTGGATCAATGCTTATGCAGGAAATTAGAGAAAAGAATGGATTAGCTTATTCAGTTTATAGTTACTTAGCACCATTTAAAGATATAGGTGTTCTCAAGATTGGTATGCAGACTGAATCAAAAAATACTGTAAGATCATTAGAGATTTTAAAAGCAGAGATAGATAAGTTTAAAAAATTTGATATTAGCAATGAAAAGGTTAAAAAAGCTAAACTTGGTTTATTAAAAAGTTTTGAGTTGAGGTTAGATACTAACAAAAAAATGCTTAGTACTTTATCAGCTATAAATAGTTATGAAATGCATGATAATTATTTTGAAGAATACATTGAGGGAATCAATCTTGTTACTAAAGAAAGTATTATTTCTTCGCTTAAATCAGATCTAGATTTTGAAAATATTTCAATTAATACAGTGGGAAATAATTGATTGGCTAATAAAAAGATTAGAATTACTGGTGGCGACTTAAAATCTAGATATCTCACATTCGACGGCAACGATTCACTTAAGCCCACCAAGTCCTATATAAGGGAAGCTATATTCAATGTAATTAAGGTAAATCAAAAAATGACTAGTTTAGATTTATTTTCTGGCAGTGGAATATTATCGGCAGAAGCAATATCGAGAGGAATTAATAAATCTCTATTAGTTGAAAATAACAACAAGTCATATATGAAAATAAAGAGTGAGTATTCTTTGTTAGGTATAGAGAATTATAAAATTTTTAATATAGATGCTTTGAGATATCTGAAAATGAATAAAGATACGAAATATGATTTAATTTTTATAGATGCGCCATATAATAGTGACCTTCTAGAGAAGAGTATTGTTATGTTAGATGAATTTAGCTATTTAAGTCAAAACACATATATATACTATGAGCAGAGGAAAAAAGATTACAATCAAAAGCTTGTGTCTATAATCACTAAGACACATAATATATTAAAAGATTCAAACATAGGTGACGTAAGCTATACAATAGCTAAGATAAGGGAAAACTAAATGGCAAAAATAGCAGTATATCCAGGAACATTCGACCCAATAACTAATGGTCATACAGATTTAGCCAAAAGAGGCTGCAAAATATTTGATAAAATTATTATTGCTGTTGCTGAAAATCCACAAAAAAATACTTTGTTCTCAACCTCTGAGAGAATAGATTTTGTACAAAATATTTTTTCTGATGAAAAAAAAATTGAAGTATATCCTTTAAATAAACTTTTGGTGCAGTTTGCAAAAGATCACTCTGCAACAGTAATACTGAGGGGGCTAAGAGCTGTTTCAGATTTTGAATATGAAGTTCAGTTAGCAAGTATGAACAGATCAATGGAACCTGATATTGAAAGTGTGTTTATGAGTCCTGCTGAAGAATTCGGATTTTTATCATCAAGTATAATTAAAGATATTGCCAGGCATGATGGTAAATTAGAAAAATTTGTCCACAAGGATGTACTTGAAGCCCTACGTAAAAAATACTCTTAATTATTTCTGACATATATTACAGTAAAAAGAGGACCTTCCTCCAAGCTTAATATTTTTAACTTTTGCTCCACATTTGCAAATTTTACAATCATAAATCATGAGTTTTTGTTTAAAATATCCTGGGGTTCCATCTAAATTTTTAAAGTCTTTTAAAGTAGTACCTCCAGATTTAATAGATTTCTTTAAAACATATTTTATAGCTTTAGCTAAATTATTACATTGCTTGAGAGTAATATATTTACATTTCTTTTCAGGTCTTATTGATGATAGATATAAAGATTCACAAGCATAAATATTACCGATTCCTACCACAATGTTTTGATTCATAATTAAGTTCTTAATTGCAGCATTTCTTTTTCTACACTTATTTTTTAAAAAAGCACCATTAAACTCTTTAGATAAAGGTTCGGGCCCAAGATTTTTAATTAAAAAATGATTATCAATATCTTGTGTCCAATGTATGGACCCAAATTTCCTAATATCATTGTATCTTAAGATTTTATTATCTTTAAATTGAATCTCATAATGGTCATGTTTCTCTATATCTTTTGAACCCAGGCTATCTATAAATTTAATAATTCCTGTCATTCCTAAATGTATAAGTAAATATCCATCGTCTAGTCTAAAGATGATATGCTTTCCTCTTCTATAAATAAGATTTATTTCTTGATCTTTAACTGAATTAGAAATATCAGAATCTATTTTCCACCTTAATTTATTATTCATAATAATAAACCTATTTATTGTCATGGATTTAAGGGATTTTGTTATAGCATTAACTACTGTTTCTACTTCAGGTAATTCAGGCATAATCTAGGTATTTATTGGACATAATTTTAAATGTATCATATGATGAATTTAACTTTAAATATATAAATATGATAGACATAATAATTAATGGAGTTGTGGATTTTACATGGTTAGGCTATGTAATTTATACACTAATAGTAACCCACATTACGATTGTGGCAATAACGCTCTATCTTCATAGAGGTGTATGTCACTCGGCTATAGAGATTAAGCCTGCTCTAGGGCATTTCTTTAGATTTTGGTTATGGCTTACAACATCAATGAAAACAGCTGACTGGGTAGCCATACATCGAAAGCATCATGCAAAAGTTGAAACAATCGATGATCCACATAGCCCTGCAGTTTATGGTATTAAAAATGTACTATTGCGTGGTGCAGACTTATATCATGATGAGAAAAATAATCCTGAAACCATATCTAAGTATTCTCAAAACTGCCCTAATGATTGGGTAGAAAAATATGTTTACACAGGCAGAAGCAATTTAGGTATATTGCTTTTATTTATAGGTAATATTTTATTATTTGGAGTTGTTGGAATTATAATTTGGGCTATCCAAATGGCTTGGACCCCTGTATTTGCAGCTGGTGGAATAAATGGAGCAGGACATTACTGGGGCTATAGAAACTATGATACTAGTGATGATTCAACAAATATGGCTCCGATAGGCATTCTCATAGGCGGAGAAGAATTACATAACAATCATCATGCTTTCCCAACAGCTGCTAAATTTTCTTTAAAACCATGGGAGTTTGATATCGGATGGTTATATATAAAAATATTTTCAACTATAGGGCAGGTAAATGTAAAAAGATTGGCTCCTAAAACTGTAGTTAATACACCAGGTGATACGCTTGATTCAGAAATTGGATATGCGTTATTGAGGTCCAAACTTACAGTTATTACGAATTATACAAAAAATGTTCTGAGTCCGCTGATGAAACAAGAGTCCAAGGAAGCAAATAATGATTTTAAAAATTTGTTGAAACACTCTAAATCATCCTTAGTTAGGGAACCGCATAGAATATCTAATCAAGAAGTTATCACTCTAGATAAGATTTTTAAGAAATCCAGTGTTTTGAAAACTGCTTATCACTTAAAGAATAAACTATTTGATATCTTGCATTCTAGAAACTTAAAACATGAAAGTTTCATCGAAACAATCAATGCATGGAGAGATGAGGCTCAAAAAGAAGGAATTGAGTGCTTAGTTGATTTTTCTAATAGTTTAAAAGGTTACAAGGTAATTAAGTAGATTACTTAATTTTGCCTTCTTTATACATCACATATTTTCTGATTGTAGGATCAAATTTTTTAATTTCCAGTTTATCAGGCATAGTCTTTTTATTCTTAGTGGTAGTATAAAAATGACCTGTTCCTGCTGACGAATTTAATCTTATTTTTTCTCTCATAGTCTTATGTAATATCGTATTTTTCTAAAGCTGCATCAAGACCATACTTGTCTATGATTCTGAGGCCTTTAGATGATAATTTTAGTTTAATCCACTTATTTTGCGCTTCAGACCATAGTCTATGCATGTGAAGATTAGGCTCAAAAGTCCTTCTTGTTCTATTTTTAGCATGTGAGACATTATTACCTGACATAACTGCTTTTTTTGTAATCTGACAAATTTTAGACACTTTATTTCTCCAAACTCAAATAATGATATCAGAAACGTATTCATATACAATATATATATAAAAAATATCACAGGAAAATATGATGGATATAGTGTTTATAAAGGAATTATGTATAGAAGCTATAATTGGTATTTATGATTGGGAAAGAAAGATCAAGCAAGTTGTATGTATTGATCTGGAGCTTGGAACAGAGATCAAGAAAGCCTCGGAATCTGAAAACATAGAATACACAATAGATTATAAGGCTGTGGCTAAGAAAGTTAAGGTTACTGTCCAGGAAGGAGAGTTTTTTTTAATAGAGACATTAGCTGAAGAAACAATCAAAATGATATTTGATAACTTTGATATCACTCATGTTAAAGGAAGGTTTAGTAAGCCTGGAGCTGTAACAGGATCAAAAGAGGTTGGGGTCATTATTGAGAGGAATAGAAATGCCTCATAAAGTCTATATTGGTATTGGAAGCAATATCGATAAAGAAAAAAATATTAAGTCATGTATGATTGAGTTAAGGAAAAATTATAAAAATATTATAATCTCGCCTGTATATGAAACATCTTCTATGGGTTTTGATGGGCCTAATTTTTATAATTTTGTATGTTCGTTTGATACGATATCAGAAATATATCCCTTGAAAGCTAAACTTAACTCTATTGAAAATAATCATGGTAGGCACTTTCAGGAAACTAAGTTTAGTTCTAGAACTTTAGATATTGATATTTTATATTATGACAGTTTAATCATATCTAATGAAAATATTAAAATTCCTAGGAAAGAAATAATTGAATACGACTTTGTGTTAAGACCTTTAATAGATATAGCTCCTGACTTTATTCATCCAGAATTGAATATGTCTCATTCTGATATTATGAAAAATCATATTATTGAGAAGCAAATAGTTAAAAAAGTTGATTTTAATATCTAAACATGAATTTTTTAATTCAATGTTTAATTTCTTATTTAGGGCTACTACCTTATTTTTATTTATTAATAGATTTATATTTTATAGAGATGCTAAGCCCAGAGATTATATATGACATCATACTGTATAACACATTGATTATTTTTACATTTATAGGTGCAATTAATTGGGACTTTAAGAACAATAATATAATTTATACAATCTATGGATTCATACCAAGTTTAATAGCTTTTTTTATAATGGTTCTGAATGTTTTGAATTATGAGAAATATTTTCTTTTCTCAGTAATTATAATTTTTTTATTACTACAGCTATTTATTGATTACTTGCTTTATTTAAATCATAAAATCAGTAGTTCTGTCATTTATTATCTGAGAATACCAGTTACATTAACACTTAGTGGATTGCTGCTAATATCTATATTAGTCAGTCACCCATAAATGATACAACTACATATTTAGTTTTCTACCACCATCTATATCAATATTTTGTCCTGTAACATAATTAGCGCTTTGTATTAGAAATAATATTGCCTTTGCAATATCATCTGGCTCACCCGTCCGTCTTAAAGCAATACGAGAGAGTATTTCTTTCTTTTTACTAGCATTACCCATATCTGTTTCGGGCCACATGATAGCGCCAGGAGAAACACCGTTTACCCTAATATGCGGCGCTAAGTCTTTAGCTAATGATTTTGTTAATGCTAGTAGCCCAGCCTTACTGACATTATAAATAATATGATCTTTTAGTGGAGGGTTAACATGTATGTCTATAATATTTACGATTGACCCCTTCCTTTTCTTTAGTTCTGAATAAAATTCCTTTGATAGTAATAAAGGAATCTTTAAATTAGTATCGATAATATCAGACCAAGACTTCTCATTTACATCATTAATTTTAGTTGGGTAAAATTTAGAGGCATTGTTGATCAGAACATCTATTCTTCCAAATACTTTAATAGCTTTTTTATATGCAGCCTCACATGTTTTTTTTGAAGAAAAATTTGCATTAATTGCTGCAAATGAACCCTGTCTAATATGGTTTAAATTTTTAGATAAAGTATTAGCCTCATGACGAGACTTATCATAAGTAATGATTATGTTATATCCTGAAGCATGAAGATATTTAGCAACAGCCATACCAATCCGTCTTGCTCCGCCTGTAATAAAAACTGTTCTAGTTATAGCCATAGATATATATTAAGGGTAAATTAAAAAATGTACACTATAATTAAAAATATATAAGTTATGAAATCACCAATAGAGTTATATCTAGCAGATAGAATCAATAGTCAGAACGAAATACCATTCTCTGAGTTTATGGAAATATCTCTTTATCATAAAGATTATGGATACTATACGAGTAAAAAGCAGATATTCGGCAAGAATGGTGACTTTATAACCTCTCCAATAAATTCATCATTATTTGGAGAATCAATTTCTAATGAATTTATAAACCTTAAATTAAATATAGATAAAGATTTGAATATTATGGAAATGGGGGGTGGAGATGCTAGCCTTGCCATAGATCTTTTGAAAAACTTAAAGATTAAAAAATGTCTCCCTAGTAAATATATAATACTAGAAATATCAGATAGCCTTATTAAGTTACAAAAAGATAATATTAAAAAATCTATTCCTGATT